>SAMEA3387494__coassemble_1779_pt1 | contig 110973 bp, 89 predicted proteins | sample SAMEA3387494__metabat2_low_PE_043 | metagenome-assembled genome bin SAMEA3387494 (sample SAMEA3387494) | Felis catus | biome: Faeces | place: United Kingdom | collected 2012
CTTAATTGTGATGCTCAAATTTATTCTCTATCCACTACCTCTTTGTTTCAAACTTTACTCCTTTCCTCAACCTTCGATCCAGTTTCCATTTTCATCCCAGATAATATCGCCGGAGCCATCCTCTGCGCCATCGTCGCTGTCATCTCCATTGCCGCCCTCTTCGTTTCCGTCATTACCGCTCTGGCCATCATCTCCGATGCTTCCATCTTCCTGTCCATCGGTTCCGCCGTCATCACTGCCGTCATTCTGGGAATCCTCTCCGTCGCCGCCTGTGGAATCATCCTGATCGTCGGTTCCATCTCCGGTTCCGTTACCTCCGTCATCCCCATAATCGTTTCCTGTATTTTCTTCCGGCTCCCAGTAGGAAGAGTCTTCCTCTTCTTCCTCTTCTTCCTCATAATCCTCTTCCCAGTCCTCATCCTGACTGTCAGCCGAATCACTGCCAGAAGTAATGACTTCTTTTTTCTGACGAAGACTCATATATCGAAGAGAAAGAAGGTCTTTTTCCTCATCTAATTTCAGAGAAGCCCGTTCCATATCTTCCATAGAAATACCAAGCAGCTCATAAATGCTTCCTTCTTCTGTTACAATCTTGAGATCATAACTTCCCTCTTCTTCCGCGGATAAAGGAATATAATACATCCGTACCTGTTCCCCGGCTTTCACGGAAGATTCTGCCGGGACCAGGTTTCTTCCCCATTCTTCTTCCTCTGTCCCTTTCAAGTAGATTCCTCGCAGTTCCGCCTTTGTACCATTGGTCAGATAAACCATTTTTGCATCTTTCGTCTTTATTCCGATCATCTTAACTGCCTGCGTAGGCGTCGGGACAGGAGTTGACGTCACCGGTACAGGAGTTGCTGTCGCAGCCGGTGTTGGGGTGACTTTCGGTTCTTCTATCTTTTTCCCGCAGCCCGCTGCGGTACTCAAAAGAGCAACGGTACAGATTGCGGCCGTATATTTCCATATGTGTTCTTTTTTTCTTTCCTTTTTTCTGTCTCTGCGATCAGTTCCAGCTCCATATTTCTTCATTTGTTTCCTCCAAATTAACTCCTGTTCCCTATCAGTTTCCTACAGACAGAACCCTCTTTTTTCTTTTCAGGAGTGCTTATTCCATCTGTCGATTATAATTTTTCATCAGATCCGATTCATAACGTACTTCCTGCTCACCGCTTCCTCCAGATGTCTTTTTAGAAGAAAAAGCCATCTTCAAAAAGACTGGTGCAACGATGGTTGTCAAAACCACCACAATAACCACTGGTCCCAAAAGATTTGGAGACATAAGGCCCACTGCATTTCCTTTTGAAGCAACGATCAACGCCACTTCGCCACGGGAGATCATACCCGCTCCGATTCTGATGCAGTCCTTATTCTTGTAGCCGCATATCTTCGCACCGAAGCCGCAGCCCACGATCTTAGTCAGGATTGCCACCAAAGTCAGTGCGACAGCAAACCAAAGGATCGTGGAAGACATCTTGGGAAGCTGTACCTGAATTCCGATATTCGCAAAGAAAATCGGGGAAAGCAGGATATAAGATAAGATATTAAATCGTCTTGTTACATAGTCGGTTTTTGTTGTTTTTGTGATCATCAAACCGGCAAAAAATGCACCGGTAATGTCGGCAACACCGAAAAATACTTCTGCAAAATATGCCATCAGAAGGCAGATAACAAACGCCACGATCACAAAACGGCGAAGATTTCTGTCGTATCTCTGTACCCAGTATTTATACGCCTTATGAAGAAGCATTCCTGCCACAATGACCATGACCAGAAAACCTGCGATCTTCGCCAGAACCACTGCAATATTCACACTGCTGTCTGCCATACTGGTGATCAAGGTCAGGGCAATGATTCCAAGTACATCATCGATGATCGCCGCTCCCAGGATCGCATTTCCGGCCTTGGTATTTAATTTTCCCATTTCCTTTAAAGTCTCTACGGAAATGCTGACAGAAGTTGCAGTCAGGATCACTCCAATAAAAATATTCTGTAATAAAAGGCTGCTGTTTGCCGTAGACTCGATCATTCCCGGACGGTTAAAAAACCAGGCAACGCCAAATCCGCCAGCCAGGGGGATCAAAACGCCCAGAAGTGCAATGATAAAAGATGCCTTTCCACATCGTTTTAATTCATCAATATCTGTTTCCAGCCCTGCACAAAACATAAGGACGATCACACCCACTTCAGACAGCTGTTTGATAAATTCTGTTTCCTGAATGATGTTAAAAACTGCAGGTCCTAATAAAATACCAGCGACCAGCGCCCCTACTACCTGCGGCATCTGAATCCTTTTTGTCAAAAGACCAAAGAGCTTTGTTGTCAGTAAAATCAGTGCCAGATCCATTAAAAAGCGATAGGATTCCATGTATGTATTCCTCCTTATTTCTTATATTTTCTCTCTGAAACCCACGCTACATTATAGCACTTCCTTTTCAAAATCCTATCTCTTTTTTTTACAAAAAATGGGAGAAAATCTCCCACTTTTTTGTTTTTCTTATCCATGTTTTTTTATGCTTCTTCGTCCTTTTCCCAGGCAAAGGTACAGCGAACTGCCTTATTCCACCCCTTTAAAAGTTTCTCCCTTTTCTCTTTGGAAATGGACGGTGTAAACTCTCTTTCCTTGCTCCAATTCTGGCTGATCTCCTGTGCGTTTTTCCAGAATCCGGTGGCAAGCCCTGCAAGATAAGCGGCTCCAAGAGCCGTTGTTTCGATACAGCTTGGCCGAATCACCTTTGCGTCCAGAATATCTGCCTGGAACTGCATCAGGAAGTTATTGGCGCTGGCTCCCCCGTCCACGCGAAGGGACTTTAATCTGACATCTGCATCTTTTTCCATCGCCTGCAGAACGTCCTGTACCTGATACGCCAGAGATTCTACGGTAGCGCGGATCAGATGCGCCTTACCGGCTCCTCTTGTCAATCCAAGGATGGCGCCTCTTGCATACTGATCCCAGTAAGGCGCTCCAAGGCCGGTAAACGCAGGCACCACATAGACTCCGTTGGTATCTGGAACAGACATACAATACTGCTCTGATTCCGGCGCGCTTTCCAAAATCTGTACCTCATCCCGAAGCCACTGAATGGCTGCTCCTGCGACAAATACACTTCCCTCCAGCGCATAACCAGGTGTTCCGTCCGGATTGACCGCCATTGTGGTCAGCAGTCCATGTTCCGACTGTACGGCCTGATCTCCCGTATGCATCAACAGGAAACATCCGGTTCCATATGTATTTTTTACATCGCCTGACTGGAAACAGCACTGGCCAAAAAGCGCGGATTGCTGATCTCCTGCGGCTCCGGAAATGGGGATTCTTCCGCCAATAAGATTTTCGTTGGTGTATCCGTAAATACAGCTGCTTGGCTTTACTTCCGGAAGCATACATCTGGGAATCTGGAGTTTTTCCAGAATCTCATCATCCCACTGTTTTTTGTGAATATCGAAGAGCATGGTTCGGGAAGCATTGGTGTAATCTGTCACATGAACCTCACCCTTTGTCAGTTTCCAGATCAGCCAGGTATCCACGGTTCCAAAAAGAAGATCTCCCCGTTCTGCCGCTTCTCTGGCTCCCTCTACATAATCCAGGATCCATTTGATCTTTGTACCGGAAAAATATGCATCCGGGATCAAGCCTGTTTTCTGGCGGATGATTTCTGTAAATCCATCTTTTTCCAACTGCTCGATCATATCCGCAGTCCTTCTGCATTGCCAGACGATTGCCGGATAAATGGGATTTCCCGTAACTTTATCCCATACGATGGTCGTCTCTCTCTGGTTTGTGATACCGATGGCATCAATATCTCCCGCATCTGCGCCAATCTTTCCCATGGCTTCAATGGCAACCGCCATCTGAGAAGACCATATTTCATGAGGATCATGCTCTACCCAGCCTGGTTTTGGATAGTACTGTGTAAATTCCTTTTGCGCCACACTGCACATCTGTCCTTTTCGATCAAACAGAATACACCGGGAACTGGTCGTTCCCTGATCCAATGCCATTACATAATTTCCCATAGTATACCTCCATTGATTCCTTTGTTTTTTGTTATTTTCCTAAGACTTTTCGTCTTTCCCCCGCGAATCTGTTTATGCTCCCAGCACATTTTTTCCAATGAAATAACCGATCACCAGTACACCCAATACAATCCGGTATATTCCAAAGGCTTTGAAATCATGTTTTTTAATATATCCCATCAGGAACTTAATAGCCAGAATGGAAACCACAAAAGCCACCAAACAGCCCACCAAAAGGATCAGGATCTCACCTGTGGTAAAGGACAGGCCAAATTTTACCAATTTCAAAAGACTTGCTCCAACCATCACCGGAATCGCCAGGAAAAAGGTAAATTCTGCGGCCACTGTTCGTGAAGTCCCCACAAGGATTCCCCCGATGATGGTAGAACCGGAACGAGACGTTCCTGGAATCACGGACAACACCTGAAAAACACCGATCAGAAATGCTGTCCGAAAAGACATGGATTCCAGAGATGTACAGGTTGGTTTCCTCTTTTTGTTATAATTTTCAATAAAGATAAATAAGACGCCATATACGATCAATGCGATGGCTACTACAAAATAATTGTTGAATTTCTCTTCAATGATATCATTAAAAGGAAGCGCGATCACAATCGTTGGAAGACATGCCGCCAGGATTTTAAACCAAAGCACCCATTTCTCCTTATCACAAAACCGTTCTACAAAGGTCAAATACCAACGCGCCAGAGTGGGTTTGCGGTTTATCATTTTTCGCTTCTTTTGAGAAAGCGGCCGATTATAAAACGGCCACAGCTTTGACCAGTATAAGACCACGACTGCCAGGATTGCCCCAAGCTGGATCACCACAAGAAACAATTCTTTAAATTCCGCGCTCGTATTCAGTTTGATAAATTCATCCACCAGGATCATATGTCCGGTACTGCTGATGGGAAGCCATTCTGTAATTCCTTCTACAATACCCAGTATGATCACTTTCAGCAATTCTAAAATATCCATATAGTCCCCTTTCTTGCAATTTCCCTGTCTCTTTCCAAAGTGTCCCAGGCAGTTGACCGCCTTCCCTGGAAAATTCAGACAGGCATCTGTCCTTTTCAGTATATTACACATGATTGTGGAAGTAAACTTGTAATTCCCATTTCCCCAAAAAAGTCCCCGATTTTTCCATAAATATAGGAAAAGATCGGGGACTGTCTTATTTAAAAAAACAGATTTCTTTTATTGTACTATTTCAATTCGAACGCACATGAGACTTGGCGCGCAATCCTGGTCAGCGTCAGCTGACACATTCTTCTTAGAATCGCTGCGCGTCAGGATGGAAGTCTGTCGATCTCTGCGATATCGATCAAAGATAAATGATGGAGATCCGTATTTTCCAGACTGGTTACCAACGCTTCTGCGGTATCTAAGGAGGTCAGTACATGAACACCTGTCTCAATGGCATTCCTGCGGATCAAAAAGCCATCCTTCTGATGTTCCACGCCCTGAGGAGGGGTATCAATAACCACATCCAGCTTATGTCCCAGAATTAAGTCCATCAGGTTCGGCGCCGGCTGTTCCAGCTTATTGGTACGGATTACTTTGATTCCATTTTCTTTGAGGACCCTGGCTGTTCCGCGAGTGGCAAAAATACGATATCCCTGGGCTTCAAATCTTCTGGCAATGGGGACAATATCCTCTTTGTCTTCATCCTTTACGGTAATGATCATATTTTTATACTTGGGAAGACGGATTCCTGCTCCCAGGAATGCCTTATAAAGCGCCTCGTTGAAGGTTTCTGCAATGCCAAGACACTCTCCTGTGGATTTCATTTCCGGTCCCAGACTGATATCTGCACCACGGATTTTTTCAAAAGAGAATACCGGCATCTTAATGGCAATGTGTTTGGCCTCTGGCTGAAGTCCCGGTTGGTATCCCAGCTCCCGAAGCTTATGTCCCAGAATCACTCTGGTTGCCAGAGGAACAATGGGGATTCCCGTTACCTTGCTGATATAAGGAACTGTACGGCTGGAACGGGGATTTACTTCGATTACATATACGTCCTCTCCGCAAACAATAAACTGAATGTTAATCATTCCGATTACGTGAAGGGCTTTTGCCAGACGGCGGGTATATTCAGCAATGGTCTCCTTGGCCGTTTCACTGATGGTCTGTGCCGGATACACGGAAATACTGTCTCCAGAATGAATTCCTGCCCGCTCAATATGCTCCATGATACCTGGAATCAGGATTTCCTCTCCATCACAGACTGCATCCACCTCAATTTCTTTTCCCATCAGATATTTATCCACCAGGATGGGATGCTCCTGGGCAATCTGGTTGATGATTCCAATGTATTCTTCCACATCCTCGTCAGACACGGCAATTCGCATTCCCTGACCTCCCAGTACATAGGAAGGACGAACCAGAACAGGGTATCCCAGTTCATTGGCTGCTTTTTTTGCTTCTTCTGCCGTAAAGACAGTCTGTCCCTTTGGTCTTGGAATCTGACACTGTTCCAGGATCTCGTCAAACAGTTCTCTGTCTTCTGCAGCGTCCACATCCTCTGCAGAGGTTCCCAGAATTTTTACACCCATTTTCATCAGCGCTTCTGTGAGTTTAATCGCTGTCTGTCCGCCGAACTGTACCACAGCGCCATCTGGTTTTTCTATATTGACAATATTTTCCACATCCTCCGGGGTCAGCGGTTCAAAGTACAGCTTGTCAGCAATATCAAAGTCTGTGCTGACGGTCTCCGGATTGTTATTGATGATAATCGTTTCGTAGCCTTCCTTTGCAAAGGCCCAGGTACAATGTACAGAGCAGAAGTCGAACTCAATTCCCTGTCCGATTCGGATGGGACCGGAACCAAGCACAAGAACCTTTTTCTTATCCTTTGTTGCCCTAGCTTCATTCTCCATATCCGGGCCTCCATATACGGAATAATAATACGGTGTAGCAGCGGCAAATTCTGCCGCACAGGTATCTACCATCTTATAGGCGGCTGTAATACCATATGCTTTCCTAAGCTCTTTGATTTCTTCCTGGGTATGTCTGGTCAGACGGGCAATAATCTCGTCTGTAAATTCCAGACGTTTTGCCTCCAGCAGCAATTCCTCTGTCAGAGGCTCTGTCCGTAAGGCTTCTTCCATTTCCACAAGAATAGCAAGTTTGTCAATAAACCAAAGATCGATCCTGGTGATCTCATGAAGAAGCTGCTGAGAGATCCCTCTTCGAATGGCTTCTGCGATCTTCCAGATCCGACGGTCATCCACCACTTTCAGTTCTTCCAAAAGCGCTTCCTCTGATAAATGGGTAAAATCATAGGACATCAAACTGTCTACATGCTGTTCCAGAGAACGGACGGCCTTCATCAACGCCCCTTCAAAGCTGTTGCAGATACTCATGACCTCTCCGGTGGCTTTCATCTGTGTGGTAAGCGTTCTCTTGGCCGTGATAAATTTATCAAATGGAAGCCGTGGGATCTTGACTACACAATAGTCCAGCATCGGCTCAAAACTTGCATATGTCTTTCCGGTTATAGCATTGGGAATTTCATCCAGGGTATAACCCAGCGCAATTTTCGCCGCCACCTTGGCGATGGGATAACCGGTTGCCTTACTTGCCAGCGCAGAAGAACGGCTGACACGGGGATTTACTTCAATAACACAATATTCAAAGCTTTCCGGATGAAGAGCGTACTGTACGTTACATCCACCTGTGATCCCCAGCTCTGTGATAATATTCAGCGCAGAGGTACGAAGCATCTGGTATTCCTTATCTCCCAATGTCTGGGAAGGAGCTACCACAATGGAGTCTCCCGTGTGTACCCCTACAGGGTCAATATTTTCCATGTTACATACGGTAATGCAGTTGCCTGCGCTGTCACGCATCACTTCGTATTCAATTTCTTTCCATCCTGCAATGCACCGTTCTACCAGAACTTCTCCCACACGGGAAAGGCGAAGGCCGTTTTCCAGGATTTCCCGAAGTTCCTGTTCATTATTGGCGATACCGCCGCCGCTTCCACCTAAAGTGTAAGCAGGACGAAGCACTACCGGATATCCGATGCTGTTGGTAAAGGCAAGACCATCTTCCACTGTTGTCACCACCTTGGAGGCAGCCACTGGCTCTCCGATCTTTTCCATGGTGTCCTTAAATTCCTGACGGTCTTCTGCCTTACGAATGGTCTCCGCAGTGGTTCCGATCAGCTGTACGTGGTGTTCCTTTAAGAATCCCTTTTCTTCCAGTTCCATTGCCAGATTCAGGCCCGCCTGACCGCCAAGGGTAGGCAGTACGCAATCCGGCTGTTCCTTCAGAATCAGCTGTTCTACCACTTCCACCGTCAACGGTTCAATGTAAACCTTGTCTGCAATGTCTTTGTCTGTCATAATGGTTGCAGGATTGGAGTTTAACAGCACTACTTCCATTCCCTCTTCTTTCAGAGAACGGCAAGCCTGTGTTCCTGCATAATCAAATTCTGCCGCCTGACCGATGATGATCGGACCAGAACCAATGACCAGTACCTTGTGAATATTCTTGTTCTTTGGCATTACTGTTTCCCTCCCATCATTTCTATAAATCGGTCAAACAAATAACTGGAATCCAGAGGACCAGGGCAGGCCTCCGGATGGAACTGCACGGTAAAAATATTTTTTCCCACATAGCTCATGCCTTCGTTTGTTCCATCATTGACATTTACAAATGCAGGACGGGCGATATTTTTTTCTTCCAGTCCTTTGGCGTCTACCACATATCCATGGTTCTGAGAAGAAATATATACCCTGCCGGTTTTTAAGTCTTTTACCGGATGATTTCCGCCTCTGTGGCCGTATTTCATCTTATAAGTATCTCCGCCTGTTGCCAGCGCCATCAGCTGATGTCCCAGACAGATGGCAAAGATCGGAATCTCAGAATCATACAGTTTTTTGATCTCTTTTATAATAGAAGTGCATTCTTTGGGATCTCCAGGTCCATTGCTCAGCATGATCCCATCCGGATGGCTGTTGAGGATCTCCTCTGCCGGCGTATCTGCCGGATAAATTGTCACCTGGCATCCTCTCTCATTTAAAGAGCGGGCAATGTTTCTCTTGGCTCCGAAATCCATCAGCGCAACCTGATAGCCTTCGCCTTTTAAAATCTGTTTTTCACGGCAAGTAACCTGTTTTACAACATCACCTGTTTTATAAGCTTTTAAGCGGGGGAGAATGGCGTCCAGATCATAATTTTCATTGACGGTGATCATTCCGTTCATGGTACCTTTCTCCCGAAGGATTTTTGTCAATGCTCTGGTATCAATTCCGGCGATTCCTGGAATATCATGTTTGATGAGAAAATGCTGAATCGTATCCACACTTCGGAAGTTACTTGGGACACGGGATAATTCACGAACAATAAAACCATCGATCCAAGGTTTGTCTGACTCCTGGTCATCATAGCAGATCCCATAATTTCCAATTAATGGATAGGTCATACATACTGCCTGTCCTGCATAAGAAGGATCTGTCATCACTTCCAAATAACCGGTCATGGAAGTATTAAAGACAATTTCACTGATGACATCTCTGGTTGAACCGATATGGGTTCCCTGAAAAACATGACCATCTTCTAATATCAAAAATGCTTTCATACAATCTCCCTTTCTTTTATTTTTATTTTATCCTAAATCTTCAAGATTGTATCACACACCCCCTGCTTTTTCAAACTAAAAATAATTCTGCTCTATCCAATTTTTTTCTACAATCCTCTTCCTTATTTTGTTCCAAAATCTCCTTTTAACACGACTTTTGGAACAAAATAAAAAAAAATAAATTTTTTCAAATTTCCTATTGACTTTTCCTTCCATGTGAGTTATTATAAATGAGCAGTCGAGAGAACGGCTGAAACATAAGAAATGCAGGAGTGGCGGAATTGGCAGACGCGCAGGCTTCAGGTGCCTGTGGTCGCAAGATCGTGTGGGTTCAAGTCCCATCTCCTGCATTATTTTTTTGTCTTTGGGAAGCCCTGGTGATACCGGGGTTTCCTTTTTTCATCCCCATAAAGAATACGCTTCGAACTTCCGAAAACTCCAGCGAATAGAAAAGCTGCCCCGAAACGGGACAGCTTTCATAAATGTTCTTATTTGATTTTTACTGGCTTGGAAGAACAGAAACTTCCATAATATTTCTTACCACCAACGGTCTTGTATGCGCGAACCTTGAAGTAATAAGTACGTCCACTGGTAAGACCTGTTTTCTTCACGGTTGTCTTGGTTGGGGAACCGGCCAGTTTCATCTTCTTGGTGCTGGTTCCGTAGTATACCTGATATCCGCTTGCTCTGGAAACTGCCTTCCAGCTGATGTTCGCTGTTTTTCTTGCAGAAGACTTCACGCTGAGGGAAGTTGGAGTCGCTGGAGCCAGTTTTACCGCTTTTTCTGCAGATTTTGCCCAGGCTACCGGCTTTTTATTTCTATCCTGAACGTTGATAGAAGCTGTTACTTTATAAGTATAGGCAGCACCTGGTTTTACCTCGGTATCTTCATAAATGTTCTCTCCGAATTCTGGATCATCCAGTTCTCCCGGCTGCCAGGTCTTGATCGCCTTGCCATTCTTGTATAAGGTACAGGTCGCATCCGGATTGGAAACGCCTACGGTTACCTTCACCTTGCTCCAGTCAGAAGCCACAGATGCACTCACCTTCGGCATTACCATGATCACCTTGCTTCTTACAGAAGAATTGCAGGTGAAACGCTGAGGTACACGGTTTCCAAGCTCTGTGAAATCAATCTTCGATGTCTTCTTTAATGTATTATATTTTCCTTCCAGATGAATTGCTGCTGCCTGATATCCTTCAGAGCCGCCGGATAAGGTAGTGATCTTATTGTTGCTCAGATCCAGGATTCCCTCGAAACCGGAACAGTTAAAAGAAGGAATGCTGTTATAGCTTGCATTGATTTCATAAAATTCATCGTATTTCGCATTGGAAATCGAAGACAGACCTGCGTTCTTCTGGGAAGCCAGCTTATTGTGGCTCACATCCACGGATTCCAGATTCTTACAGGATTTTGGCATCTGAACCAGAGTCAGCGCATTGTACTGACATTCCAAACCTTTCAGTGAACTGATGCTGGACAGATTCAAACCGGTCAGCTTATTGTTAGACAGGTCAATATACTGAAGTCTCTTATTGCTGGAACTTAACGTCAGCTTGCCGGATAACTTGTTCTTGGACGCTTCCAGTGTTGTCACATATGGGAATTTGGAAAGACCCGTCAGCTTGGCAACGCCCAATCCGGTAATGTCAATCGTAGTTACATTTTTAATTTCTGTGGTAGATAAGGACTTATTCTTGTCCGAATCAATTTCTTTCAGAATATAACTGCGGAACTTGGAATCCGGGAAATATTTAGAGCTGATCGCAAGCTCAGATGCTCTTGTAGAAGCTTCTGCGGAAAATAATTCCGGCTCTTCTGTTTCTTCCGGCACCTCCTCTTCTGGATCTTCTAACACCGGTGCTTCCATCTCAGGCGCTTCCACCTCTTGTGCCGGAACTTCTTCCAGATTCGGATTCTCTGCAACAACGGCATCCATAACTTCTGTGCCGTCGCCAAATTCTGCTGCCGCTACAGGCATAGCGCTAACCATCATTGCTGCGCTTAATATACCAGCCATGCATGTGCGAAATAACTTTTTGTTTCTCATAAATTTTCACTCCTAATTGTTTTTTTGAAAACATGTTACGAGATCCCTACAAAGTCATTCTAACTCATTTTACCGAGAAACGCAACTTAATTATTACCATTATATACCCAAATTATTACCAACTTATGTCAGAAATCTTTCTGTCTCTCTGTTATTGTTGTTATTCTTTCTTCTCATAGTCCCTGGTCAGCGCAAAGATCACACCGCCGGAAGCCAGAAGACCAATGAGGTTGGGAAGTACCATAAGACCATTAAACATATCGGACATATCCCATACCAGCTGCACCTTCAAAACAGAACCTACCACAACGAATAGAACCACAAGAACTGCATAAACCTTTACTGCCTTTTTGCCAAAGAGATAGCGCACATTGACTTCCCCAAAGTAATACCAGCCAATGATGGTAGTAAAAGCAAAAAACAACATACAGATTGCTATAAAAATCTTTCCAAAAGAACCAAAAGCCGAATCAAAGGCCGCCTGTGCCAGACCGGAACCGGTCAGTCCGCTGGAAAGCGCCCCTGTGGAAAGAATGACCAGTGCTGTGAGTGTCAAAATAACAAAGGTATCAATAAACACACCCATCATGGCAATAATACCCTGATCTGCAGGATGCTTTACCTGAGCAGTTGCATGAGCATGGGGTGTGGAACCCATACCGGCTTCATTGGAAAACAGACCTCTTGCCACACCGAAACGCATGGCTTTCTGAACAGCCACACCGGCTACACCGCCAATCATCGCCTTGGGATCAAAAGCCATAACAAAAATCTGTTTTAAGGCAACAACTACGCCGCCTCCATTCATAAACAGAATAATCAGACAACCTACAATATAGAACAACGCCATCACAGGAACGATCTTCTCTGTCACCCAGGCAATTCGTTTCACTCCGCCGATAAAGATCACGGCTGCCACCAAAGCCACACAGATTCCCACGATCATAGGATTTACGCCAAAGGCATTGTGGAAGGAATCGCCAATAGAATTGGACTGTACCATATTTCCCATAAATCCGAGGGCAAGAATAATCGCTACCGAAAAGAAGCCTGCAAGGAATTTCCCCAATTTCCCTTTAAAAACAGCCTTGATGTAGTAAACCGGACCGCCAGTTACCTGTCCATCTTTCACCACTCTGGTATGCTGCGCCAGCACTGCCTCTGAATAAATGGTCGCCATGCCGAAAAAGGCGGACACCCACATCCAGAAAATCGCACCGGGACCACCCGATGCAATGGCCGTAGCTGCACCAGCAATATTACCGGTACCTACCTGCGCTGCAATCGCTGTCGTCAGAGCCTGAAAAGAACTTAACCCCTCTCCTTTGTGTTTTCCGTTCAGAGAAAAGTTGCCAAACAGAGCCTTCATTCCAGCTCCGAACTTTCTTACCTGGATAAACCGCAGACGAAATGTAAAATAAATTCCTGTCAATACCAGAAGATACATCAGCAGATTATCCCAAAGCAGAGTGTTTACCTGTCCCACCAGGGAATCTAAAAATTCCATTACTTGTTCCATTGTTCTCTGTCTCCCTCATCTTTATGTATTTTTACACTGCATCACGTGACTTCGCTCACGCAAAAATCAGTATAATAGACATTATATGGGTACAAACACAGATTGTCAAAGGTTTTTTCTTTCTTACAAAGACTTTTGTTCGTCATATACATACACGAAGGCGTCTAATTTAAAAAATTGTATACTTTTTTGGAGATATTTCGGATTCCAGGTACCGATCTTCCCTCCGGACATCCCTGGGAAAATACGCAGAGTACATAATGCGCCTTCTTTCCATAGACGATGGCAATATCATGCTGAGAGGAAGAGGTTTCCCCTGTTTTATTTGCCACCTTGGTTCCTGCCGGAAGACCAGCCGGGATCTTCCATCTTCTTTGCTGCTGCAAAAGCAGCTTCTCCATTTCTCTGGAATACTTTCTGCTCACACAGGTTCCTTTATAGATCCGCTCCAGAAGAAGCCCGCAATCTTTGGCTGAAGCCTGGTTTCGTTTTCCATCACTGGTCACAGAACTGGAAGAAGGATGAAGGGTACTGTGACACCCTGTCTTTCGATATCCGTTCTTCTTCAGGTACTTATTTACCACCACTGTTCCTTTGACAAAGCTTCTGCTGCTGGTATGATAACGCACCAGTTGGTTATACGATTCGTTGTCGCTGATGGTAATCATATTTTTCAGCAGTCTGGAGATCTCCGGTGTCATTTTTAATTTTTTATTCCGTATCTGGTCATAGATGGAAGCCATTACAAATGCCTTAATGGTACTGGCAGGATACATGGCCTTGTCATTTAAATCCACAATATCTCCAGTCTTTAACTGTTTCACATAAACAGACCAGGTTCCCCCATATCCGTCTGTCATTTTTTTCAGCTCTTTTTTCAGGGAACTTAAAGCCATTTCTTCTTTTTTACATGGTTTTCCATCACAATCCACATAGGTTCCATCTGGAAGCTTTTGTTTTTTTGCGATCCTTCCGTCAGACCGGAGATAGTATCCGCCTTTCCAGCAGCTTTCATACCGCCTTCCCGAACTGGAAAGATAATATTTCTGGCCGTTGATCACAGTCCAGCCTCGTTTCGTATAAAGGAGTCCGTTTTCCAGACCAAAATAATAAGTTCCGCGGAATCGCTTTCCATTGGTTCTGGTATCTACCTTATGAAACATTTTCTTTGTGCAGAGTTTCCCCTGAGAATCAAAAAAATAGTAGCCCTTTTTCAGCGCTTTTCCCGATGGAAGCGCCAGGTACTGTACGCTGGTAAGGGGCGTTTCCTGCGCATCCATTAAATACCAGCTGTTTCCCTTTTTTTCCAGAACCTTTCCACTGTGGTCTGTAAAATGAATCTGTGTTTTTGTTTCTGCTTTTCCATAAACATTTGGCGCGGAAACAACTTCCACGCCAAACATCATCGTCATAAGCAGAAAGAAAAACAAGACATTTTGAAAAAATCTTGATTTTTCTTTCATTTTCATGTTCTTTTCCCCCTCGATTCCGATCTTTATTCCTCAATATCGGTTTCTTCGATTTCTACTTCTGCTTCAACCTCTTCCGGTTTTTCTTCTTCCTGTACCGTGCAAGCAGTGCCGCAGTAAGGACAGAAAACCGCATCCTGATCCATGGAACGTTCACAGCAGGAACAGATTTTCTGACCCTTCCGATCTGCCAGAGCATCTTTATATCTGGCGATCCTTTCCATATGCTGGTCAATCTGTTCGCAAAGGGTTTTCTGCTCTGCATCCAAAGCTTCTCCATCCTGGTATTTCCTGTACAGGATATTTCCCAGATCTGCCATGATCTTATCTATGATACGGCTTTCGCTTGCGATCTTATTGCGGATCTTCTGTGTCTCATAAAATGACTCTGCCTTTTCCCCAATTCCTCTGGCAGTTCTTGTGAGGGTTTCTCCCAGTTCATCCAAAAAATCGGTTCCCATTCTGTCGTCTCCTTTCATTTCCATGCGTTTTCTGTTAAACCGCGTTTCCTTTAATATCTGCGGTCGCCCTCTTCCAAAAGAGGAACTTCCTGTCCTCGGAGAAGAATCTTCGGGCCTCCGGTCCCTTCAATATATTCTCTGGTGATGATCACCTCGCCAATGCTGTCATCCTTCGGGATCTCATACATGATATCCAGCATATACTGCTCCAGGATCGCGCGAAGGGCTCTGGCTCCGGTCTTCTTCTCCATCGCCTTATCTGCAATGGCACAGAGAGCGTCTTCTTCAAATTCCAGCTTCACTTCATCCAGGGCAAGAAGCTTCTGATACTGCTTCAAAATAGCATTTTTCGGCTCTTTGAGGATCTTCACCAGCATATTCTCATCCAGTCCGTTCAGCGTGAAAATAATGGGAAGACGTCCAATAAATTCCGGAATCATCCCAAAACTTCGGATATCGTCCACCGTCACCTTTTCCAGAAGATGAGGATCGTTATCATATTTATCCTTCAGATCTGCGTAGAAACCGATGGATGCCTGTTTATTGAGACGTTCCTTGATGATGTTCTCCAGATCCGGGAACGCGCCTCCGCAGATAAACAGAATATTTCTGGTATTCACTGTGGTAAGCGGCACCATGGCATTCTTGCTGTTAGCTCCCACCGGAACCTCCACCTCGCTGCCCTCCAGAAGTTTCAGCATTCCCTGCTGGACTGCTTCTCCGCTTACGTCTCTCTGATTTGTGTTTTTCTTCTTGGCGATCTTGTCGATCTCGTCAATAAAGATAATCCCGTGCTCTGCCTTTTCCACATCATTGTCCGCAGCCGCAAGAAGTTTGGAAACCACGCTCTCGATATCATCTCCGATATAGCCTGCTTCGGTAAGAGAAGTGGCGTCTGCAATGGCAAGGGGCACATCCAGAAGTTTCGCCAATGTTTTTACCAGATACGTCTTGCCGCAGCCTGTCGGCCCGATCATGAGCATATTGGATTTCTCAATGTCAATCTCATCCATGGTGTCAGTAGCCACTCGTTTATAATGGTTGTAAACTGCTACAGACATCACCTTCTTGGCATGTTCCTGACCGATCACATATTCATCCAGCTTAGCCTTGATCTTATGAGGCGCCGGAATGTTCTTCAGATCCAGCGCAGGTTTCTTGTCTTTCTTCTTTTTCTTCGCCTTTTTCGGCTGCTGCACAGGGTTCTGCAGACTGCTCAGATCAATCATGCTGATATTGGGCATATTGAATAATTCACTGTAATTGATCTTCCCGTCGCTCATATGCTGATTCATGGTATCGAAACTCTTCTGCATACATTCCGGGCAGATATGTATATGATTGGGAAGGTCGATCATTCTGCCAGTCTTGCTCTCCGGGCGACGGCAAAGGAAGCAGAATTTCTCCTGATGAGATTCTTCCTGGTCATCTTCCTCCATTTCCATGAGTTCTTCTTCCATTACTTCATCATTGTTATCAAATTGGTCTGTCATAATACTCCTCTCCTGACTGGCTCTCAGTCACTTTTTGAAAACGCGGATGCGTTTTGCATAGGAAAATTATATCACAATCTATTATTCTGTAAAAGTGAACTTTTGATTTTCCAAAAAAATACGAGGGGATAAAAATCCCCTCGCTAAAACTTCCTCTCACTTTTGCTTTAAAAAAACGGTTATGACGGTCTGGCATCTAAGGTTACCTTGAGCGTCTGTTCTTTATATTCCCCGCTGTCTGCCCGGGAGATCACAACATCCACAGTCTCTCCCGCTGTATAATACTGCAGCTTATCTGCAAGATCTTCGGTACCGCTGACTTTTTGTCCATCCAGTTTCACAATGATGTCACCTGGACGGATTCCTGCCTGTTCGGCAGCTCCATTTCTGGCTACTTCTGTGATAAAGACGCCTGCCGGCATATTATACATCTGAATGGCAGTCGCTGTGAGATCTGCCGGTGTAATCCCCAGATAAGCAGCCTTGCTTTCTTCGACCTTATCTCTGGTCTTCCGGTTCATCAGCTCTTCCAGGATCGGCTGTGCCTTGGAGATCGGTATGGCGTATCCCATACCTTCTACTGCATTGTCTGCATATTTGGCGGAGTTGATCCCAATCAGTTCTCCATTCAGGTTCAAAAGCGCTCCTCCACTGTTTCCAGGATTAATGGCTGCATCTGTCTGGATCAGCTCTGCTGTGGTTCCATTATCCATATCCACTGCACGATTTAATGCACTGACCCATCCGGAAGTCACAGACTGTCCATATCCCAGCGCGTTTCCAATGGCAACTACCTGTTCTCCTACCATCAGATCATTGGAATTTCCGATCTGAGCGATTTTGATCTGCTCCATTGTATCGGAAGGGATATCTGCCTTCTTCACTGACACCACTGCAAGATCGTTATCTGGATCGGTTCCTTTGATCTTTGCAGAAACTGCATCTTCTATGTTGATATCTCCGTCTCCGCTGGCCAGGTTAGCAGTCTCTGCCTCTGCATTGACTACATCGTTTCCGATAAAACAAACGCTTAATGTCGTGGCGCCTTCCACCACATGGTTGTTGGTGGCGATCAAAAGTTCATTGTCATTCTCTCCTACAATGATCCCGGAACCACTTCCTGTACTTGAGTATTCCTCATATCCAAATCTGCCAAATCCATATCCGAAAAAGCTGGGAATTTCCTGAATGCTCACTGAGGTGATGGCAACCACCGAGGGCATTGCTGCCTGAGCCACTCCTGCAACCGTCCCGCTTTCTGCAAGGATGTGTTCCATATTGCCGCCTGTTTCTCCCTTCGCTTCTGAGAGAACTGTCGTGGTGCCAAGAGCTTCCTCCTGCTCTTTTCCCGTTTCCAGATAGTTGTTTGAAACATATTGTACACCCTCAAAAACCACTCCGGCTACCAGGCCAAAAACAATGGCAAGCCCCACCGTAGCAGCAAAGGTTCTTCCTGAATTTTTACGTTTTTTCTTCGGAGGCTCTTCTGTTCCGTTTAAGCGCGGTCCCTGAGACGGCTGATTCAACTGATAATGTCCATAATGTGGAGGAATCTGCTCTGGCTCTCTGTCAGACTGTCCCCATTTCATTTCGTCGCTCATGACGTTTGCTCCCTTCTGTTTGGTACTAAAAACAGTGTAGCAAGCAATTGTGTTCAAATTGTGATAGATATTTTAAAAAAACGTGTTTCCTTATTTCCCTTTATCTCTTCCAGTAAGCGGGATTCATCGTACACCGACGAATCAACCAGGCCGGCAGTTTTTCATAATGCCTGCCTGCCAGATATCCTGCATATTTGCAGGCGCTCTGATAAAAAAGTACCGGAAGCAGCCAGATCTTTCCTTTTTTTATCACATATCCTGCCGTTTTTTTCACCAGCCGCACGCCTTCTCCCTCAGAAGGTACGCCCTCAAAAATTTCCGGATATTCTGCCTGGGATACTCCCAGATCAAAATTACGGTGAAACTGCTGCAGCCCGGAATAATTATGAGAATGGATCACCCTGGCATCTGCCGCATAAGCCACATGATACTCATTCTGGATCAGTTTTCCTGCATAGATCATGTCTTCATTAAAAATTGCTCTGGTGACAAACCCTCCCATGCGTTCGTATATCTGCTTATCGTAAGCCGCACACACATTCGAGCAGAAATAGGTCTTGATCCCTCTTGTTTTCAGATCCTCTTTTGTCTTTACACAGGACTGCTCCGGATAATTAAAAGAACGGGTATAACGTTCCAGAAAACTACAGTCATGGGCGGGAAGCTGCCTTGCGTATGCAGCGCCTGTACAACCATCCTTTTCAAAAGGCTTTACCAGCTCCCCGATCAGTTTTTTGTCTGCCGGCATGGCATCCTGGGTAAGAAATACCAAAATCTCTCCCTTGGAAAGCTCTGCTGCCTGGTGTCTGGTTCCCCCATGGTCAAAATCTTCTTTTCTCAGATGGTGTACCTCCAGACGGCCGCATTGCTCCTCCCACTCCTTTTTCCAGTATGATTTTTCTGTATTCATGATGATGATTTTGTTTACCGGATATTCCTGTTGCTCCAAACGTCTCAGAAGTTCTCCAAAGGATTCCCCTGGACGATATGTGGGAATGATCACATCTACTTTTTTTGTTTTCATAACAACCTCTTTTTTTGCAGAAAGAACCATCCCTGAAACCTGGGATGGTTCTTACGTTTCTTTTCTGTTTCTTTATTGTTCTACCACAGGCTCCGTGTAATCTCCACTTCCGCCGTCCGGTACAACTTCGCCGCCACCAACGTCACCGCCGCCAACGTCACCGCCACCGACATCTCCGCCGCCAGTGTCTCCACCGCCGACATCTCCGCCGCCAGTGTCTCCGCCGCCGGTTCCAGGATCATAGTTTCCATCTCCACCGGTTCCAGGATCATAGTTTCCATCTCCGCCGGTTCCAGGATCATAATTTCCATCTCCGCCGGTTCCAGGATCATAGTTTCCTCCACCGCTGTTATCATTCCAGCTTCCGCCGTCTCCGTTATCCTGCCAGGTGAAATCCTGGTCTGCCTGGTCATCGTCTGCGCTTGGCACCGGAGCTTCATCTACCAGCTGCTCGCTTCCTCCCACGATTTCCAGGATCTTATTGCTGACTTCCGTTACCAAAGAGGTCGGCGTATAATTTGCCTCTCCGTACAGGAATTTATGGAGTTCTGCCACATTGGTATCCAGATTGGTAGGAACGATAATACTGCCCTTGATGTTAGAGAATTTATAATTCTGCGGGAAACCTGTGGTATCATCCAGACTGTACCCGATCATGGCAGGGATCAGTTTCAGAATCTCTGTCTGAGTAAGAGAAGTCTGTACCATAGGGAATACTTCATCCATAATATCAAAGATTGTGGTCAGACCTGCTCCCTTGGCTTTGTTTACAATCATCTGGATCACTCTTCGCTGACGTTCCGTACGTCCCATATCCAGACTTGCCGTATAACGGATACGACAATAGGAAGTGGCCTGTACGCCGTTTAAGTGATAGGTACCAATGATGGCTTCCTGATCTTCCGGAGCCGGCTCCGGTTTCTCGATCGGCGTATATGTTTTGCCAGTCTCTTCTGCTGTCTCTACACAGTAATTGTTCATGTGCTCGATCTCAGCATAGGACATCGGGATATCCAGACCACCCAATGCATCGATTACAGTGGTCAGCGCATTAAAATCCACCGTGGCATACTCTGTGATATTCAAATCCAGATTGGTGTTCAACATGGAGATCGCCTGCTCCGGTCCTCCATATGCATATGCTGCATTGGCCTTTGCATAAGTATCATTTCCGATATTCATCAGCGTATCTCGGTATACAGATACCAGTTTTACATCCTTGGTATCGTTATTGACACTGGCAATGATCATGGTATCACTGTTTTCCCCTGCAAGAGATGTATTCTTATCTCTGTGGTCAATTCCAAACAACGCATAGGTCGTGTATCCTGTCATTTCCGGTGCTTCCGGATTGACTGCCACTTTCTCATCCTCAAACACAGGCTGCTCAATTTTGTCAAGTTTCGACATGATCTGTCCATAAACGTACAAACCGCCGATAAACAGCAGCAGAACAATGATCTCAAGGACAAATAAAACCTTTTTTTTCTTCTTTCCTGGTTTTGCCATGACTTTTCCCCTTATCTTAGTATGCATTCTTGTTAATGAAACCTTTGAATACTGTCAAAAACAGTATTTTAATATCAAATCCTATGGTCCAGTTCTCGATATAGTAAAGATCACAGTCGATCCTCTTACGGATGGAAGTATCGCCCCGGTAACCATTTACCTGCGCCCACCCGGTAAGTCCCGGTCTTACCTGATGCTTTACCATATACCGCGGAATCTCTTCCCGGAACTTCTCTACAAAGAAAGGACGTTCCGGCCTTGGGCCCACAAGACTCATATCTCCTTTTAGAATATTGAAAAGCTGCGGAAGCTCGTCAATACTGGTACGCCGCATAAACTTGCCGATGGGCGTAACACGGGGATCGTTCTTTACGGTCCACGCTTTTTTCTCCTCGCTCTCGGGCTGCACCTCCATAGAACGGAACTTGTACATCCAGAAGGTTTTATTATGAAGCCCTACCCGCTCCTGCTTATAGATCAAAGGACCCGGTGAGGTCACCTTGATGAGAATACACATGAGAAGCATGACAGGCGAAGATACGATGATCGCACATATGGAACCCACAATGTCCATCACTCGTTTGACCAGAGCATTAAACGTATTGTTTAACGGCACATAACGGATATTGATAACAGGAAGGCCCAAAATATCCTCCGTATATGGCTTCGTGGGAATGATTTTATTATAATCGGGAATAAATTTCGTATGCACTCCCGACTTCTCACATAATGCCACGATCTCTTCCAGGCGGTAATATTCACTCAAGCCCAGAGTAATCGCAATTTCGTCCAGACGATTGGCCGGAAGGATCACCATCAGATTTGCAATTCTTCCAATTACCTTTACGCCTTTATACACCGTTCCTGCCGGAACATGATCATCCAATATCCCTCTGACCACATAACCCCACTGAGGATTCGCCTGAATCCTGTCAATGTATTCTTCTGCCGCACGGCTATAGCCCACCAGAAGGGTCTGTCTCTGATTCAGTCCTCTCTTGTGAATATCTCCCTGCACATAAAAAATAGTCATGCGGTAGATCCAGGTCAGACAAATATTCACCACATAGAAGATAAAAAACACGCCTCGGGCAAAATGCTGGATCTTCAGCAGATAAAAGGTAAACAAGGTAATAAGAAGCCCCAATGTATTCGCCTTGATGATATTAGCGAGTACAAGACGGCGCCCCTGCATACGCGACGGTGTATATAAAGTAAATGCCTGATATAAAAGCAGATATCCAGGTATCAGAAATACCAGGAGAAACATATACTGCTCAAAGCTCAGCGTCCGGTAAGACTCAAAAGGTCCCAGGAATCGAATGACCCAGGCGCCAAGATAAGAAACTGCGATCACCAGAGTATCGATCAGCATATGGAGACGACTGAAATTCTTCTGGTTATCATTGATCAACTTCTGTCACCTCGATCCATATCCTTATACATCCGGCGTTTTTGGATTCCGCCGGTGCTTATCGCATCTATATTATAATAAATATGTCATGAAAGCAATAAAATCTTACACATTAATTTATAAATTTTCCGTGAAACGTCATTTATTTAGAAAAAGCGGCGTAAAATGTTATACCACAATTCCAGTTGAATCTGCAGATAATTGGGAAGATTTTTCCAGAAAAAAGGAACTTTTTTTCCCTTATAACTGATCTGAAATCCGTTTTTAATGCCTGCCAGGTACTCTCTTCCAAGTCCCTTGGCAGCAAAAAATAAAAATTTCACGCCAAACCCGGCTGCCAGAAACGGCAGATTCAAAAGAATCTGCAAAAATGGCATATTTTTATAGATCAGATAAACATTGTTCCTGGAAGAATACCGGGTCTTAAACTGATTATACCGGGAACCACTGGTACCGCTTCCTACATGATAGACCACCGCCCCGGGCGCATACCAGTTCTGATAGCCAAAGATCCTCGCCCGATAACCAATATCCGTATCTTCCAGATAGGCAAAATGTTCTTCGTCAAAAAGTCCGATCTTATCCAGTACCTTTTTACGGTAGATCGCCGCACCTCCACAGGAAGAAAAGATTTTCTCTTCCCGATCATAGGCATGGATGTTCTTGCCTTTGCCTCTGGCAAAAGCCCAACCTAAGGCATTGTAATAATTTCCCGCATCGTCCAGTTTTTCTCTGTCATGGAACTGCACCATTTTGGCAGCACAGGAAAATGCTTTCTTATGACGGCGAATGGCCGCCACCATTTCTTCAAGGAAATTCTCCTCCACCTCGGTATCATTATTTAAAAGCAGCACATAGCGGGCTCTGGCTGCATGAATTCCCTCGTTTACTGCTCTACAGAATCCAAAATTTTCCGGTAATTCTATGATGTGTACCCAGGGATAATGCTCCGTCACAAAAGCAGTGCTCCCATCTGACGAACCATTATCCACCAAAATCACCTCGTAATTTTTCAGGGTCTGTCTTTCCAAAGTAGACAGTACCCCATCCAGATACGCGATCCCATTATAGTTTGGAATGATAACTGATACTTCCTGCATTGTTTCTCCTTGTCCTTTTATCCTTTCTTTCCCATTCCCGGAAGGGGCTTCAGCGAGTAATTCCATTTGGTAAGGGAAAGATTTTTGTTGTAATAGGGATCTCCGTTTTTCAGGATATCGATCCAGTGACAGCGCATATATTCAATTTCTGTCTGGAAACGACGCACCTTTTCCTTGCTGTCTTCGGCCCCTCTTGTCTTGGATTCCATATGATAAAGTTCCACATAGGGATCATAGACAATGAGATAACCTTCTTTACGTACCTTCAGGCAGAGATCCACATCATTAAAGGCCACAGAAAGCTCTTCCGTAAATTCTCCCGCCTGAATAAACACTTCTTTTTTCATCATCATACAGGCGGCTGTCACGGCGCTCAAATCCTGAAGAAGAGATGCTTTGTGAAGGTATCCGGTGCGGTTGGCCGGCATATCTACAAACAGGTGGCCTGCAATTCCTCCCAGACCTACCACACAGCCGGCATGCTGAATGGTATTGTCCGGATACAGAAGCTTCGCGCCTACTGCGCCCACTTCTTTCCTCTGACAGACTCCCAACATCTCCGTCAGCCATTCCGGATGGATTACCTTTACATCATTGTTGAGGAACAAAAGATAATCGCCCTTGGCATGACGAACGCCATAATTATTGATGGCAGCATAGTTAAACTCTTTCTTCCAGCGCAGAAGACGGATTCTGGGATTTTTGGAAAGTTCCTTATAATAATGGAAGATTTCCTCTGTGGTACTATTATTCTCAATTATGAGAATTTCATAATTCTGGTAGGTTGTTTTTTCAAAAATAGAATCAAGACAGGTCTTCAGCGCCTCTTTTTCATCCTTATTGGGGATGATGATGGAAACCAGAGGCTTATCCTGTACCGGATACTGCACTCTGAAAAATCCAAGATCTTTGGTGTGGGATACTTTTCCCTCCACGCCCATTCTCTTAAGATGCGCTTCAATGGCTCGCTTTCCTGCCTCAAAGGCATACATCTTACTTGCGGGATTGTCTGCAGTGGATGCCTTATGGGTACGCCAGTGATACAGAATTTCCGGTACATGGGTCACCCTCCTGGATTGTTCCACACATCGGAAGATAAAGTCATGATCCTGGGCGCCGTCAAACTCCCGGCGAAAACCTCCTGTTTTTTCCACGATTGTCCTTCGCGCCACAAAAAAGTGACAGATATAATTGTTGGATCGTAAAAGATCCAGGTTGAAATCCGGCTTCAGATGGGGCTGAAAATGTTCTTCCAGATCAGTGGTTACCTTATCCTCATCTGTATAAAGGGCATCGGTGTCCGGTTCCCTGTTTAGGGCTGCCACCACTTCATAAAGGGCATTGGGCGCAAGAAGATCATCATGATCAAGAAGTCCTACGAATTCTCCCTCTGCCATTGCAAAGGCTGCATTGGTATTTTCCGCAATTCCCAGATTTTCCTTCAGATTCTCATAGCGGACTCTTGGGTCTCTCTTTGCATAAGTTTCCAGGACCCTGGACATTTCCTCATCCTCTGGACTTCCATTGGCAATACATAGTTCCCAGTTTTTATACGTCTGTTCCAGAAGGGAATCTATCATCTGACAGAGGAATTTTTCCGGAGTCCGGTAAGCCGGAACTACTACACTGATCAGAGGTTCATAAGAGAAGTTCTCTTTTCTCTGACGGGCAAGTGTTTCCTCATCTGGAACATAGGCTTCATACCAGGGACCATAGGGTACTTCTTCCGGTTCAAACCTTTCGTGGAGACGAATCCAGAATTCCCTGGGACCATAATGCTTCAGATAACGGAAGCCTTTCAAAACTGTGTAGGGAGAAAGTTTTTTTAACATTCTGCCCCATTGGATTTTTCCCATTACGTTTTCCTTTTTCTTCATATTTTTTATAACCTCGAATAAAATGTAAATTTATTTTAACATTGTACTATATTTTTTGCAAGGAAGGGTTAAGATGTGTTATACTATGGCTGGTTATGGTGTAAAATAGCCATCTGCCAGAAGAAACCAAAGATTTGTTTTACAGATATACAGGAGAATCGATTTATCATGAAAAAAAAGAAGAAATTTCTCGCAGGCCTGCTGGCTCTGGGGCTTTCCGCCTCTCTGCTCTTTCAGATCCCTGCTTATTGCGCGGAACAGGAGAACGCCCAGGCTGCCTCTGCCATTTCCACCAATGAAATTTCCGGGTGGCCCGCAGGACCGGAAATCACTTCCACTGCTGCTGTAGTTATGGAAGATTCCACCAATACCATACTGTATGCCAAGAATATGGACCAGCCTCTCTATCCGGCGGCGGCCGTTAAGATTATGACTATCCTCACTGCCCTGGAAAATTCCAGCCTGACGGATCAGGTAACCATTACTGCCACCGGTGTTTCCGGCGCCACAGACGGGGGCGCCAACATTGCTGCCCAGCTGGATGAAGTTTTTACCATGGAGCAATGCCTTTATGCCATTATGCTGGTTTCTGCCAACGACATTGCCATGCAGGTAGCAGAACATGTGGGTGGCTCTGTGGAAGCCTTTGTAGAAAAAATGAATACCAGAGCCTCTGAACTTGGCTGTACCAATACTGTATTTACCAACCCCACCGGAATGACAGATGAAAATCAGCATACCACGGCCCGCGATATGGCTCTGATCATGAAAGCAGCCATCAGCAATCCTTCCTTCCGAACCATTGCTGCTGCCACCTCCTATACCATTCCGGCTACCAATATCGCCGGCGGAGAACGAGTGCTTAGCAACAACTTTGCCATGATGGCTCCTTCCAATACTTCCTATTATCAGGGCTGCCTTGGAGGAAAAGAAGGTTTTACAGAAGCTTCCGGCAGCACTCTGGTATGTGCGGCAGAACGAAATGGTTCTACCCTTATCGCCGTGGTCTTAAACGGCGCTTCCGGTCAGACTGTCAACGAAGGAATCACTGTTCTGGATTATGGTTTTTCCAATTTCCATAAGGTTTCAGTGGGCGAAAATGACTTCAACCTCTTAGAAGGAGGTACTGCTGTTCTTCCAACCACTGCCTCCGCTTCTGATGTCACAGCCCAGGATGCCGATATGAACGGCCAGATTCTCCGGACTTATCTCTATCATGGAGCATCTGTGGGAACTGCCATTCTGGAGAATGTCCAGGAAGACAACTCCATTGTGGTGGATGGCGCTTCCAACATGAAGGAAGCTAAATCCTTTACCGAGAATAAATCCATGGTTCCATACTATGTCATTGGAATTCTTGGCGCAGGCTTTCTCATCGCCCTCCTTGTCTGGATGATCAAAATCATAAAATCCTGAAACATTTCTTTTTACAAAAACGGGATACCCCATATGCTGGTATCCCGTTTTTTTTCATACAATCCCAAATCTGTTTTTAAGTGTAGCTGGGAATGATCACCAGGGCATAGACCAGGATCGCCCCCAGAATCCAAAGAGCTCCGACAATCCGGAAAAACCAGCGCCGTATCTCCTCTTTTTTTATGAACCGCTGCAAAGCCTTATCGTATCCCAGAGTTACAAAGTACATCAGGGGATAGATGGCAGACATGATATAGCGTCCCTGGGCCTGATTATCATTGCAAAAAGCATAATTAATAAACAAAATCACCGGTGTGATCATTGCCAGGAACATCATCAGATGAAACAGCCCCTTTGAAGTAGAAAGCCGGAACTTTGAAAGGGCAAACACCATACAGAGAACTCCAATTCCAATGAAAATGATGTATACCTTACTGGCTGTTTCATTCATATAGTATTTCAGATGACCAAATGTTCCCACAAAGGTAACCAGAACCATAATTACCCAGTTATGGGGCCAGCCTGGGTCCTGGTACAGGAAAAACTGTTTCAGATTCCATCCCATATTGGAAGGCGTCAGATGCTTGGAAGGCTTAAACGCTTCTTCTGCGTAGATTTCTGCGCACAGCGTACTGGCCTTCCTGCCCAGGAAATCCCCATCGTAAAGGATATAATTTCGGATAAACCACCATCCCGCAAGGGAAAATGTCACTCCTGCAATGGTCACTCCCCTGGACATCAAAAACTGAAAACGCTCCCGGAAAGGTCTGTCAGAATAACAGAGGATCGTAATACAGAAGAAGAAAAAGCTCCATAAAATCCAGCCGTAAGCATTGAAATAAGACAAAAAGCAGATTGCCATTCCCACAGCCAGCAAAATACAATTCTTCCAGGTCCACCCTTCATCCGGATATTTCACCCAGGCATAAAGAATCATTGCCGCTGCCATCAGCGCCAGAGAATCCGTATTGACGTATGTTCCCATAAAGGCAAATCCCGGAAGAAACATAACCAGGATTGCATAAAACCTGCCCTTTTCTTCTCCGAATAACCGTTTTCCAATCTGAATCACATACCAGGCAGCCACTGTTACAAAGAGTACATCTGCCAGACGCGCCGCATGCAAAAGCACAAGCTCATCTGTACTGAATATGCCGGCAATCCACATAAATACTGCGGATACCATATAAGACAGAATGGGATAAAAGGCATAGGAAAGCCCCCAGGTATCACTGCGGATACTTTCTTCTGCTCCATGGGGCAGATGCCCCGGATGTTCATACAGATATTTTGCCACATTGTAACGCATGGGTTCATCTGGTCCCCCTACTTTTCCAGCAGTCAGGGACCAGGCAAGAATCAGAGCAAAAAACAGGAGCAGAAGTCCAAAATCCAGATATTTACTTTTCTTTTGTTCGTTCCTCATAAAAACTTACATAATCTCCTTCAGATAACGTCCCAGAGCATCCTGCCAGGATGGAAGACGGGTAAAGCCCATTTCCTCCAGCTTGTCCTTGTTCATACGACTGTTATGGGGGCGTTTGGCTTTTGCCGGATACTCATCGCTGGTCACCGGAAGTACCGTTACCTTTTTTCCTGCCTGACGGAAGATTTCTTTTGCGAAGTCACACCAGGAACACAAGCCTTCATTGGTAGCATGGTAACGGCCGTATTTCTCTGTTTCCAGCATATCCACCAGAAGGCGGGCCAGGTCATAGGTATAGGTAGGAGAACCGATCTGATCGTCTACGACAGTCAGGGTATCATGTGTTTCGCTTAGACGGAGCATGGTCTTGATAAAATTATTTCCATTGACCCCAAACACCCATGCGATACGCACAATAAAATATTTCTCCAGATACTTCTCTACTGCCAGTTCTCCTTCATATTTGGTCTGGCCATATACATTCAGAGGATGGCGTTCGTCATCTGGTTCCCATGGACGTTCTCCTTCTCCGTCAAACACATAATCGGTACTTAAATATACCATAGGAAGATCCAGTTCCCGGCACATTCTTGCAATGTTCTCTGTACCCACTGCATTTACCTTACGGCAGAGTTCCACCTGATCTTCTGCTGCATCTACCGCTGTCCAGGCTGCACAATGCATGACCTTATCCACATGTGCGTCTCTCATCACACGTTCCACGGCATCCCGGTCTGTGATATCCATTTCTTCCACATCCACACCGACACCTTCGTATCCTCTTTTTGCAAGCTCGTTCATCACATCATGACCAAGCTGTCCTTTTACTCCTGTTACCAGTACTCGCATCTTTTTTCCTCCTCATGTTCAGAGGTCTGCCTTTTGCTCTGCAGATCTCTGCTGCTTTTACAATCGTTTCAGTGAAAAATCCTGGCTTGTAAGGGTCAGGTTTGGATTATAATAAGGGTCCGGTTTCTTGAAGATTTCCGGCCAATGTGCCTCCAGAGTGGCGATTTCCTTATTAAATCTTGCTTTTTTCTCAGGGGTATCCTCCAAACCTCTGGATTTGGATTCGTAATGATACAACTCTACGTAGGGATTATATACCACCAGGTAACCGGCATGACGAATCTTCAGACAAAAATCAATATCATTGAATGCTACTGCCAGATCTCCGCTCAGACCGCCTACCTCATCAAAGGCTTTTTTCTTCACCATCATGCAGGCAGCTGTCACAGCGCTGTAATCCTGAGCGCAGATGATCCTGTGACAGTATCCGGTATTTCCCCGTGGCTGCTGTACGAAGCAGTGGCCTGCAATTCCGCCGAAGCCAAGCACCACCCCGGCATGCTGAATGGTATCGTCGTCATAATACAGTCTGGCGCCTACGATCCCCACATCCGGACGCATACAATAGCCAAGAAGTTCTTCCATCCAGTCTTCATTGATCACTTCTGTATCATTATTTAAGAGCAGCAGGTATTCTCCCTTTGCATGAGCTGCCCCAAAGTTATTGATCTCCGAATAATTAAAAGGTCCATCCCAGTAAACCGTATGCACTTTGGGATTTCTCGCTTCCAGATCTTTATAATACTGGAAGGTGGCTTCCTCCGTACTGTTATTTTCTATGATGATATATTCAAAATTCCGGTATGTGGACTTCTTCTCAATCGAAGAAATACAGCGTTCCAGATCATCAATATGATCTTTGTTGGGAATCAGGATAGAAACCAGAGGATCATGATCACGAAGAAAACGGGTGCGATACAGTCCCAGATATTCTCCTTTGTACACCTCTGCCGAAACGCCAATACGGTCATAGTGGGCCTGCACAGCGCGAGCGCCTGCCTCAAAGGCATACAGCTTGCTTTCTGGATTTTCGGCTGTGGAATCCTCATGGCTTCTCCAATGATACAGAATCTTTGGAATGTGATAAATATGCTCTGTTGCCTCCACACAGCGCAGGATAAAATCATAGTCCTGAGCGCCGTCAAATTCCGGACGCAAGACACCCACCCGATCCAGAAGTTCTCTCTTTGCCACAAACAGATGACAGATATAATTGACGGTACACAGAAGATCCAGATTGAAATCCGGTTTAAAGTGAGGCTGGAAAAATTTATTTCCATGCATGGCCATCTTATCCTCATCCGAATAGAGCACTTCCGTTTCCGGGGATTCATTTAATGCCTTTACACACTCATAAAATGCGTTTGGTGTGAGAATATCGTCGTGATCCCCAAAAGCAATAAAATCACCGGTGGCAATCTCAATGGCTGCGTTGGTATTTTCTGCAATGCGGAGCGGTTTCTCATGGGAAACCACTTTGATCCTGGCATCTTTCTTTTCATATTCTTTCAAAAGACCGCTGATCGGAGAATCCGCCCCGCTTCCATCAGAGAGACAAAGTTCCCAGTTTCCATAGGTCTGTGCCTGGATGGAGGCGATCACCTCACGGAGATATTCTTCCTTTGTCTTATACAAAGGAATCACAATACTGATCTTTGGACTGTAAGAAAAAACTTCTTTTTTCTGCTTTTCCAATTCTGCCTGGGTGGGAAGGTGTTTCGGAAGCCATTTGTCATAGACCACCGGACGTTTGTGGAATTCTCCGATCTTACGCACGCCCTTTTCCACCAGAGCCTTGAAACCATGGGCCCTGAAATAATTCACTGCTTTTTTCTGATATTTGGAAAATTTCCCCTGGAAAATTTCCGCAGCTCCGATGCCCACTTTATGAACGGATTTCTTTCCTTCGGCATCTCTCATGACCAGATACAGATATTTTCCCTTTAACTGATTTAATTCTATGGAAAATCCGCAGTCCTTTTCCACCTCGCACTCATAAAACATTTCCTGGACGTCCACACGGTTCATTCTCTGCACTGTGCAGGGAACCGGCTGTTTTTCCTGATCGAACAGCTTAATGGAAACATGACTTTGGGCTGCCGCCCATCCATAGAGGAGAAGCGTACCTTCTTTCCGGTTCACCCGTTCCTGTTCCATATAAAACTGAGGTTTTCCCCGTCTTTTTAACAACTCGCTGACACGGATCTGAAACCAGGGCAGTTTCTTTTCCTCGCTGACTGCGAAAAGTTCTAATTTTTTCCCCTCAAGGACTTCCGGAAGAGTAACCAATGCTTCGATTCTCTGTACGCCCATCATCTCTCCATCCTGGAAGCGTTCCATGGCGGTACGTGCCACGAATTTTTCCATAGATGCAGGAAGAGGTTTTCCGTCCAGATATGCCTTCACGGTAAAATGTTCCGGAATGATCCCACGGATGGTATATTTACACGGGTCATTTAAATAAAACCGTTCTTTTTCCACAACTAATAATTGATGCTTCATCTGTTTCTTTTTCCTTTCACTGTCTCATGGGCTCTTCTCACAGAGCAATCACCCTGGATCAGACTCAGATTGGGGTTGTAATAAGGATCTCCCTTTTCCAGAAGTTCCTGATAACGTTCCTGGAAGCGGGAAATTTCCCTCTGAAAACGTTCCTGTTTTTCTGGTGTGGTTTCCAACCCTCTGGATTTGGATTCATAATGATACAATTCTGCTTCCGGAACAAACACGCACTTTTTGCCAAGCTGTCCGGCTCTCAGGCAGAAATCCACATCATTCAGCGCCACAGCAAACTCTTCATCCAATCCATGAAGAGCTTCAAACACGGATCTCTTCACCATCAGACAAGCCCCCGTCACCGCACTGATCTCCTGCGCTGTGATCAAGCGTCCCATATAACCGGTATATTCCCTTACATATCCGGTGAGGATATGTCCTGCAAATCCTCCCATACCAATCACAACGCCTGCATGCTGCACAGTATTGTCCGGATAAAAAAGCTTCGCTCCCACGATCCCGACTTCTTCTCTCTGACAATAGCCAAGCATCCGTTCTATCCAATCTGGAGTGATCACTTCTGTATCATTATTTAGAAGAAGATAATAATCTCCTTCTCCATAAGCAGCACCAAAATTATTGATCGCTGAATAATTGAATTCTCCCTGGTAAGTTACCACTTTTATATTGGGATATCTGTTTTTTAATTTCTCATAATACTGAAAAGTTTCCGGCTCTTCACTGTTATTTTCGATCACAATAATCTCCAGGTTTTTCCAGGTGCTTTTCTCCTCAATGGAACGGATACAGGTTTCCAGATCATCGATGTGATCCTTATTTGGAATCAGGATGGAAACCAGAGGATTTCCCTGTACCTGAAACTTTGTCCGGTAAACAATAAATTCCCCGGTAAATTCCACCTCAGCCTCCAGGCCCATTCTCTCATAATGCTCCAGAAGCGCTCTTTTTCCAGCTTCCACCGCATAGGTTTTGCTGTCTTTGTTTCCCGCCGTGGAGGTTTCAGAACCGCGCCAATGGTACAAGACTTTGGGAATATGTCGGATTTCCTTCGTCTGCTCCACGCAGCGCAGAAGAAAATCGTAATCCTGCGCTCCGTCAAATGCAGAACGCAGCAATCCTGTTTTTTCAAGAAGACTTTTCTTTACCACCACCATATGACAGATATAATTCAGACAGCGGAGATACTCCAGATTAAAATCTGGTTTAAAATGAGGATACACCGGCGTTCCTGCCGCATCCGTGAGATCCTCATCGGTATAAATCAGTTCCGTTTCCGGATAACGATCCAGAAGCGCGGCCGCCTGATACAAAGCATCCGGTTCCAGAAAATCGTCGTGATCCATAAAAACAAGATAGTCTCCTTTTGCCATGCGGATGGCTTCGTTGGTATTTTCCGCAATTCCCCGGTTTTCTTTCAGGTGGAGATAATGAATCCGTCCCTCTGCCTTAGAAAGACGACGAATCTGTTTTTCCCAAAAATCGCTGTCTCCGGCATCTGCCACACAGATTTCCCAATTTTCATAACTCTGTGCACATACGGAGTCCAGCATCTCCTGCCCCTGATCCAAAGGCGTCTGATAAAACGGCACCACAATACTGAACAAAGGAGCCTGGTCAAATTTCTTTTTTGCCTGTCTCTTTTGTTCCAGCTTTCCTGCCCGGTGTTTTTTTGCATAATACCCATACAGATCCGAAGAACCATGGGCTTCCTCCAGAAGATAGCCCCAAAAATTCTTCACACCGGAATCTTTCAGAATTTCCTTGTTTTTCTCCTGATTTTCCCGGCCAAGAGCTTTTTTCACACGAAAGACCGGCCGATTTTCCCTGTCAAAACGGTGCATGGAGATCCTGCTCTCCTTCGCTGCCACCGGATTTTCAAAAATAAGGCAAAGCTCTTTCCCATAAATCTTTTCTCTTGGAATACACACAGAAAAACCATGACATTTGGACAGTTCTATCCCGAATCCTTCGGAAAGATCCGGACGGCGTACAGCCTCATTTTGTACGCCTTCGATCTCTGCTCCTTTTTCATCCAGGAATTTCATGGAAAGTTTTCCACAAAGATTGATGCACCAACCTTGGATATACACATCATCCCCACGTTTTTCCACGATTTCCAGATGATACCTAAGTGTAGCATGGTAATATTCCTGTTTCACCACAGCCATCTCCTTTTGGATCAAAGGAATCCCTTCCCCTCCCAAAAGCAGACGTACCCGCAGAGAACCTGCCAGGGATGAGATCTGCTCAATATCCGGAATACGGATCTCAAACCCTGCGTTTTCGTCAGGAAAAGAAAGATCTGGTCTTGCTCCAAGAACATCTGGACGGGGAACCCGCAAAAGCGTACCGTGAACCGGAACATGCTCCGCTCTCACCTGTACCGAAAGTTCCTCCATTTCCGGCGCATAAAACCAGCCCCTGAGAATACAGGTTCCATTATTCTCCATTTCATAATCGCAGGCATCCAGAACTGCCACATGGTTTTCCATACTATTTTTTCCTCTCTACTTTGTTTCTGTAAGACTGATACAGCTTCCACACTCTGGTATTTTTCATGTCATGGATCAGTCTTGCCTGTTTTTCTGTTTTCTTATGAAGACGGACCAGTTCTCCTACGGTCTGCCGCAATGCCTCTTCCTCCCCTGGATAAACAGTCAGCTCCAGAGAGAACTCCTTTGCTCCATTCGGAACAGAAATATCGGTAATATTAGGATCTCTTTTTGCAATATAAGCCCAGCCGCCGCAAAGGATGCCTTCCGGTACTGCTGCGCCATCCAGAGACGCTTTTTTTCCATCAAATGCGATCCGGGTAAGTTCTACCGAACAAGGACGCTCTCCCGGGTCCACACGGACAAATTTACAATCCTTTGGAAGCTCTGCTTTACACTCTGCCTTGCCTGCTTTCAGAGGATACACTGTGGACTGTTCTTCACAATATCCAGATCCGTCAGAAAAGAAAATCTGCAAGCTTCCTCCATTTACCGTCTGCACGGTTTCCACGCCCGGAGTCATTCCCGCAAACAGATCTCTCATAGGAATATGCTTTCCGGTGATATATCTTTGAAAAGCAGCTTCCATTTCAAGAAAGACTTTTTTCTGTTCCTCTGTGATCCCCATCTGCCGATAGAACTTCTCTTTTGGGAGGGCCGCTCTCACGCTATGCGTTTCCACATAGTAGTGAATCACACGATAAAGAACAAACTCACATGGAATGGGAAAATCAAAGGTCCATTCATAGTCCAAAACCGTATCTTTCTCTCCCAATACCAGATTCCCGCATACCATGTCAATATTTGTCACTGGCGCTGTGGTCAGCCCCTTGGGAAGCGTCACGTTTCCAAATACCTTTTCAAACGCTTCTGTCACGGAAAAGGGTTCCTGGCTGTGGCAGTCTCGTATCTGCATCAGATAGGCGGTCAATCTTTCTTCCGCCGCCTCTGTCTCTCCTTTTTCCAGAAGATCGTCCAGAACCTCTTCCAGTGTCTGACCGGACAGATATTCCAGACGAACGCCTTTCCCGTCCTTCTCACACCGGTTGCAGTCTAACCCGGCCTTCTCATAAAGGGCGCGAAGCTCCCTGTCCCATCGTACCAGCGACTCAATATGACGCTCTCCGTCCGGATAAAGAGGGGTTTTTCTTACAAAACGCAAACCGTCTTTCTCCAGAATATCGGTACGAATGGCAAAACGACGGCTTCGCTCATTGGAATATTTTGAATAAAGGATCTGTTCCATTACACTTCCTCCTTTTCTGCCAAAACCAAAAAGGAATTGGAAAATTCCGGAAACAGTCCGGCATCTGCAAGAGTATCGTACACCTTGGGTTCCTCAAACAACTGCATCCTCACACGGTCATAATTGCAGAAATTATCCCGGAGTTCTCCTTTTTTGGGGAGATAAGCATCTGAATATATGGACATGGGAAATTTATAGTCCGGATAGGGATAATAAAAGGTGGTACGGAAATCCCCTGCTGCCTGAATGGTATCCAGAAGCTCTTTTCTGGAAAAGGTTTTCACACCGGAAGTATTGGGATATCCTTCAATTCCCTCAAAATAAGTACCCACATGATCCTCGGTACATCCAGCCCAGTATTTTAATCCCAGACGGTTTTCAATGGCAATCACTAGTTTTCCCCCTGGCGCAAGATGACGGGAAATTCTTCGGATCATTTCCACATAGGGCTCTTTTGTTCCAATATATCCTTCGGAATATTCAAACACACCGATTAAAGTGATATAATCATAGGTTTCTTCCAGATTTTTTTCAATGTCCTGAAAATTTCCTACCAGAATTTTTACGTTGTCGTATTCCTGATTCCGATATGCATTGATGGTACTTCGCATCTTAGACAGCTCAATACAGGTCACTTCCTTGGCTTTTCGTGCCAGAGCGCCGGTGATGGCGCCGCATCCGGAACCGATTTCCAGAACCTTATGTTCCTTCTTAATGGGCATCCATTCCAGAATATTCTGCCGGATATGGGAAAAATGATACAAAACTGCCCAACTGTTCCGCTCTGCGATTACCTGATTCAGTTCCTCTTCTTTATAAGTTCTGGCAATTTCCAGAAGTTCTTCCTCTACCGGGCCGTCACTGTAAAGATCTTCTCCCGGATACCAGGTCAGATCCAGGGTTACTTTTCCAATTTTTTCCTCCATGGAATTCTCCTTTACTCTTCTATGGTCACTTTGGAATTCATATCAAAAAATCCAACGGTGTCTTTTCCAGAGATCACAGTAATGTTGCAGGCATCGTACAGGCGATGGAACACGGCAAATTCGCCGTTCCGGTATCCGGTACATCCGAAGGACAACAGATATTCCCCTCCCTGAAGATCCATCTTCTGGGTAAATGTCACCACACATTCTCTGCCTGCGTCTGGATGCTCCACAGACATTTTTTCATACATGGTGTTGGTGCCTGTAATTTCAGTTCCCTGAATGTTCTTAAAGGTGTAAGCCATAATGGGTTCCTGAATATTCTCATAAAAATGCACCTTCATCTTAATAGAAAAGGTACTGCCCTTTTCAATATTGTTGCTGGGGCGTCCTTTTTCATCCAGAACCACATAATCCACAATTTCTGCCTGTTTTTCTCCATAGTCCAGGGTATCTGGATTTCTGGCAAAACCAGTTCCCCAGTTTTCTTCTGCCGCTGTAAGCTCCTGGCCCCCTTCGCCCTGCTTCACCGGGTCCTGGTGCACCAGAAGTTGCTTGTACATATCCACCATTTCCTTGGGGGACCCTTCGTCCAGCATTTGCCCCTTATTCAGCAAAACCACTCTGTCGCAATATTTTACAATACTGCTCAGGTCATGACTTACAAAAAGAATGGTTTTTCCCTGTTCCTTGAACTCTTCAAATTTATGGTAGCATTTTGCCTGGAAAAATACGTCTCCCACAGATAACGCCTCGTCTACGATCAGGATTTCCGGATCGATATTAATGGCAACTGCAAATGCCAGGCGGACAAACATACCGCTAGAATACATTTTTACCGGCTGATGAATAAAATCTCCAATATCTGCAAATGCCAGAATGTCATCCAGACGGGCGTCAATCTCTTCCTTTGTAAAACCGATCATGGTTCCATTCAGATACACATTTTCCAGCCCGGAATACTCCATGTTAAATCCGGCTCCCAGTTCCAGAAGAGCGGAAATTCTTCCATTCACCTTCACTTCTCCCTCTGTGGGAGTAAGCACACCGGTAATAATTTTTAAGATGGTGGACTTTCCGGAACCATTGGTTCCTATGATTCCCACACACTCTCCCTCACGCACCTGAAAATTCACATCATGCAGGGCAAAATGCTCCCGATACCGTTTCTTTCTGGTAAGACCCAGCGATTCCTTCAATCGGTCGGAAGGCTTATCATACAGCTTATACATTTTTGATAAATGTTCCACTTGAATTACATTTTTATCTTTCACTTAAAACCCTCTCTTCCAACCTCTTATAATACATCTGCAAAATGCACCCGCAGACGTCTGAACACCCAGTTGCCCAAAAGGAAACAGCCCAGGGTAAATACCCAGAAATACAGTGTCCACAATGGTCTTTCAAAGAACCAGTGTTTAAACACAAAAGAATCCCGGTATCCGGAAACAATATAATATATGGGATTCAGCTGCAGAACTTTCTGCAAAAGGGGATGATTGACAAGGGCTGTCTCTGCCACCCACATAATCGGGGTCAGCCATACGCCCACCTGAAGTCCAATGTTGATGATCTGAGTCAGATCACGGAAAAAGACCACCACCGCACAGGTTGCGTAAGACAGTCCCAGCACCAGAAGGAAGGTACATCCGCTGTAATAAAAGATCTGCAGATAATACCAGTCTGGAAACTTCCCGTAGCACATATATAAAATCACGGTAAACATCACGAAAAAGCCGTGTACGAACAGCGCGGAAATAATCTTCACAATGGGAAGAACGCTGATATTGAAAACGACTTTTTTTACAAGATAATTATATTCAAGAAGGGCATTGGTTCCTCCCACCAGCGCATCCTGGAAAAAGAACCAGGGCACAATACCTGCCACCAGATAAAGCACAAAGGGAACCCCTACGCCATCCATGGCCGGCTTAAAGCCCACAGAAAATACAAACCAGTATACCAGAATGGTCACAATGGGCTGGATAAAGGCCCAGATCATTCCCAGATAAGAACCGGCATATCTGGTTTTAAAATCATTTTTTGCCAGTTTCAAAACCAGCCGGCGGTTCTTGTATACGTCCGCCGGCAGGGAAAAGATTGTTTTTAACATTGCATTCTCCTATCTCTGGAAGTCCCGGAAGCTGCCCCATTTCTGATCCTTGTCAGAAAAAATCAGTTCCATTCCTTCTGGAATCGGCCATTCTACTCCAATCTCCGGATCGTTCCAGATCAGACCGCCCTCATCGTTTGGATGATAGAAATCAGAACACTTGTAAGTAAATTCCGCCTGAGGAGAAAGCACCAGAAAACCATGGGCAAAGCCCTTTGGAATAAAGAATTGTTTTTTGTTTTCTGCAGAAAGAACCACACCGTACCATTTTCCGTAGGTCTTAGAGCCTTCCCGAAGGTCTACCGCCACGTCAAAAACTTCTCCATTTACCACGCGAACCAGCTTATCCTGAGGATAATTAATCTGAAAATGCAGTCCCCGGAGAACTCCGTAACGGGAACTGGACTGATTGTCCTGCACAAATTCCACATCAATACCGGCTTCTTTAAAGTCATTGTAATTATAGGTTTCCATAAAATAACCGCGATCATCCCCGAATACGGTAGGTTCGATTACTTTTAATCCTTCAATGTCTCCGCATTCTGTTACTTTGATTTTTCCCATTTTTTTACTCCTGTCATACTGATTGATTTTGAGCCTGCCCCTTCGGGCAGGCTGATTCCATTCTTTTTATAAACCTTCGGATACCTCAAGGAGATACTGTCCGTAAGCAGTTTTCAGAAGAGGCTGCGCCAGTTCTACCAACTGAGCCTTATCAATAAAGCCTTTCTTATAGGCAATCTCTTCGATGCAGGAAATGTAAAGCCCCTGTCTCTTCTGTACAGCTGCCACATATTCTGCCGCATCCAGGAGGGCATCATGATTTCCAGTATCCAACCATGCAAAACCACGGCCAAGGGTTTCCACATGAAGGGTTCCCCGGCGAAGGTATTCATTGTTGACACTGGTAATCTCAATTTCCCCTCTTGCAGAAGGTTTTACATTTTTTGCAATTTCTACTACATCATTGTCATAGAAGTACAGTCCCGGAACGGCATAATTGGACTTTGGATGTTCCGGTTTTTCTTCAATGGAAAGCGCTTTTCCATTTTCATCAAATTCCACAACCCCATACTCTCTTGGATCGCGAACATAATAACCAAAAATTGTGGCGCCTTTTTCTCTCTGGGCTGCCTGCTGCAGTACACGGGTAAAGCTCTGTCCATAAAAGATGTTATCGCCCAAAACAAGAGCTACCTGATCTTTTCCTATGAATTCTTCTCCGATGATAAAGGCATCTGCCAGTCCTCTTGGAGTCTCCTGGATTGCATAAGAAATTTTCATTCCAAGCTGCTCGCCGGTTCCTAAGAGTTCTTCAAATACAGGAAGATCTCTCGGTGTGGAGATGATCAGCACCTCCCGGATTCCTGCCAGCATCAATGTGGATAATGGATAATAAATCATTGGTTTGTCATAAACCGGCATAATCTGTTTACTAATGGAACGTGTCAGAGGATATAATCTGGTTCCTGAACCACCTGCAAGTATAATTCCTTTCATTCTTCAATTCTCCTTATTTTTTATGTTTGTTTTCGTGTTTTTTATTTTTGATGGCCAATGCAATGAGAAGAACAACGAGGAGGACCACCATTGCTCCCATCACTGCAAGAAGTATTTTGCTCAGATCCGACAATCCCTTTTCATTGGAGGGAGAATCCGTTTTTTTTTCCGTGGCTTCTGTTTCTGTATACAGGGGCTCAGCATCCCCGTCAGCGGCTTCCTCCACCACTTCCACGGTAGGAGTTGGTACGGAAACGCTTCCTGTTCCCACCTGATACCCTGACAGATAGTAGCATTCCATGTTTTTGCCATTCACATTCTCTTCCTGGCTGGTAAGGGTGCTGACATCTGTATTGGCAGGGATAATCACCGTACCGTTTTTATATTCTGTCTTCTGAAAATTGGCATACCCGTAATCAAAAAGAAGACGGCTGTCCAGGCAGGCCTGGTTCAGATCTGCTGCCCGCATCACCACGGCAATATACGTAACTCCATCCTTCTTCACTCCGGTTACCAGAGTATGACCGGCATCTATGGTCATACCGGTCTTTCCACCGATGCATCCCTCATAATAGAGCGGCGATTCCTTCGCCAAAAGAGGATGATGGGTGTGAAGTTTACGCTGTTCTCCGTTCATATTGGTAGGCTCTATATAATAGGTACTTGTTTTCAGGATTTTCCGGCAGGTCTTGTTCTTCAGACACTCCCGAAAGATCAGCGCCATATCTTTTGCCGTCGTATAATGATTTTCGTCTGGAAGGCCGTTGGCATTGGTAAAATGTGTATTGACACATCCGATTTTTTCTGCGCGGGCATTCATCATATCAATAAAGCTCTGTTCCGTTCCTCCCACATATTCTGCAACCTGTGCGGCAACTTCATTGGCAGAACGGATGATCAGCGCATAGAGGCAGTCCTCCATGCTCATGGTTTCTCCCAGCTGCATTCCAATGTTGGCAGAATCCGGCGCAATATCCCGGATTCCTGTTTCTGTAAAGGTCACTGTTTCATCCAGGTCACAGTTTTCTACAGCCACAAGAAGGGTCATAAGTTTGGTGATGCTGGCAGGATAGCGCAGCTCATCTCCCCCTTTGCTGTAAACCAGCGTTCCTGTGGATGCTTCCATAAGGACTCCTGTACTGGAAGAAATCTCCGGTCCTGCCGGCCACCCTGGAATATCATTGGTGGAAATGGAGTAGACACCATTTAAATCCACACTGGCTGCTGAAACGGATACTACGGTTAAGACTGCTGTCAAAAATGCTGCTGTGGCTGCCAAAACTTTCTTTTTCCATTTTTTCATATATCTACCTCATATCTTTTTGTCCTCAAAATAGGGACGCTTAAAAAAATCCTGGAAACGCCATGATGATATCTACGATCCGCTTCACATCCTCCATATCCAGGTTATAGAACATGGGAAGACGAAGAAGACGTTCGCTCTCTTTTGTGGTATACACATCTTCTCCGGAAAAACGGCCAAACTTCTGACCTGCCGGCGAAGAGTGAAGGGGAACGTAATGAAAAACACTTAGAACCCCATGCTCTTTCAAATAGCGGATCAGCTCCGTACGTACCTCCATATCTCTCACCTTTATGTAGTACATATGAGCATTGTGTCCGCATCCCTCGGGCACAAACGGCTGCTCCAGCTTGCCTTCCTCTGCCAGAGGTTTTAAGTTTCTGTGATAGTAATCATAAATCTCCAGACGCTTTTTGTTGATCTTCTCACATTCTTCCAGCTGGGCATATAAATAAGCGGCATTCAGCTCGCTTGGCAGATAGGATGAGCCATAGTCGATCCATCGGTATTTATCCACCTGTCCCCGGAAAAACTTGCTTCGGTCCGTTCCTTTTTCCCGGAGGATTTCCGCACGTTCCAGATATTCCTTCTTCTGAAATACAAGGGCGCCGCCCTCTCCCATCGTATAATTTTTTGTCTCGTGGAAGCTGTAACATCCAAAATCTCCAATGGTTCCCAGCGCTTTTCCATGGTAGGTAGCTTCCACACCCTGAGCGGCATCTTCTACCACCTTCAGGTGATATTTCCCTGCAAGACGCATAATCTCATCCATCTCACAGGCAACTCCGGCATAGTGTACCGGAACAATTACCTTCGTCTTTGGCGTAATGGCCTGCTCGATGAGCTTCTCATCGATATTCATGGTATCCGGACGGATATCCACAAATACAATCTTTGCTCCCCGAAGCACAAACGCATCAGCAGTGGAGACAAAGGTATAAGAAGGCATGATCACCTCGTCTCCTGGATGAATGTCACAAAGAAATGCGGCCATTTCCAGTGCATGTGTACAGGATGTAGTCAGAAGCACATGCTTCACATCAAACTTTTTTTTCATCCAGTCGGAGCAGCGTCTGGTGTATTTGCCATCTCCGCAAAGTTTTCCTTCGTTCACTGCATCCCGGATATAATCCAGTTCTTTCCCGACAATTGCCGGTCTGTTAAAATCTATCATTGATCTTCCCCTGTTTCTGATTTCCATGGATTTGATCCGATGAAACAACCGAATCATTCCAATCATTTTATTGTCTCATACTCAGGTTATAAATTCAACGCTTATTTCCAGAATCAAGATACATATTTCTGTCCACAGGAAGGATATTTTTGTATACAATTTCCTGTCCGTCCTGATCCCTGATGCTCATTTCTCTGTAAAATTCTCCAGTAATCCGGTCCAATTCCTCTCTGGTATCTGCCTGAATGTAGTACAATGCCATATAGGGGTTGGGGCCATAGGCAACCACCGGTTCCCCTGTCTGATAAAAGATCCAGGGTTTTGCCACTGCCGGATGAAGCGCCAGTTTCTCCGCTGCGCTCTGATCTTTTACTGTGAGAAATCTTCCGTGAAAATACAACACTGCTCCAAAGCGCCGTGGCCTATGAGGATCATGCTTTTGTATCATCCCTTCCAGAGCCTCTCTGTCATAAAGAGAATTCAGAAGAAGCTTTTCCAGGGAAAATCCATATACCATCTCCGTCAGTTCATGCTCATAGCCAAAAAAGCGGGCTGCAATCTCGCATACCTGAATTCCTCTGTCCGGTTTCCAGAAAAACTGCATGGAAAGGGCGCCTTCCTTCTGTCCGGTATAAGAAATGTAGCCCTGAAGAATTTCCAAAGCTTCTTTTTCCACCTGGGACAACAGACAGGAAGGATAAACGTTTCTTGTACTTTCCGGGAGCATTCCCTGTACAAATTCTGTTTTTTCACGGTCTGCAATGCTGATGAGATGCACCTGTCCCTCCAGAACCCAGGTCATCATATTAAATTCAAATCCATCGTTATATTCTTCTACCAGAATTTCCGGAAGTTCTGTAAATTCTGCTGTTTCCCCTGCTTTTTCCAGAAGCTCCCCTTCATGGTGAATCACAAAAATTCCCCTGGAGCCGTATTTGTCCATGGGCTTACTAATCAATGGATAACAAAGATCTGCGGTAAGGCGCTTCAACTCTGACTTCTTCTTTTTTTCTATCAGTTCCACCGGAAGTTTCATAAAGCCCGGCGTGGGGAGTCCCAGTTTTTTTAGTGTTTCTCTGCAGACTGATTTATCTCTGTACCAGGGAAGCTGCTCTGGTTTCAGATAGCAGGGAAGCCCTGCCTGCTCTGCAATCTTTACCATACACTCCAAAAGAAGATCCGAAAAAGATGTGAGGATTCCATCTACCTTTTCCCGGATACAAAGCTCTGCCACTGCCTGAATATCTGTGACCGGAATCACATAGGAGGCATCTGCGTAAGCTCTTGCCGGGCCATCTGCATATCCGTCACATACAAGAACCTCATATCCCCGTTCTTTTGCCATTTGAACAAGCTGTACAAATTCTCCCAGACTTCCCAGGATCAAAACTCTGTGTGTCATTTTAGATTCTCCCATTCTCTTACTGCTTCTGCAATATATTCCATCTCTTCCCGCCCATATCGGTGATCACAGGGCAGGGGAAGGATATGATAAGCCCACTGATATTCCAGACTGTCCGGTTTCTGCTCTCTGAGTACGTTTCCCCAGTAAACAGGAACAAAGATTTTTCGTCCTGCCAGCCATTTCCGCAATTCCTGTCCCTTTTTGTGGTAATAGGGATAGGTAAACGGCCCCTCTGGGATTACCCTGGTAAAGGGATTCTCAGAAGGAAGAAGCGTAGAAAGTATCCGGTAATTCTCTTCCCGTCTTTTTTTGCATTTTTCATAATCAATGGCTCCCAGAAGGTTCTCTGTCAGCCGGGACATCCGGCGAATCTCCATCCCGTGATATCCGGCTGCATTGTCCAGCATCTGCTGGTAATAGGTTCCTGCGTCCTTCTCATATCGTCCCAGAATATGTTCCATGCGCGCTCCAGAAGCATCCAGAGGCTTTTCCCCTGAAAGGTCCGCATCTGTGGACAAATAGGCGCCATCGCTGACTCCCCAGAATTTTCTCACAGAATACAGGGTATCCACTCCCTTTAACGGCCGCTGAAAAAATGCGTGGGTATGATCCACAATAAGATTTCCATAGATTTCTTTATATTCCAGGATTTTTTTGTCCGTAAGCTGTCCGTAATAATTTACAAGATACAGATACTCCCGATCCTGAAGTTTTCGTTTTGGATACACGGGAACCAGATCCCTGTCCAGATGATAGTATTCCACAGAAATGGTATCTCCCGCACATACCTCTGCTACAGAATCGCAGAGAAAATACGGCAGGATCAGTCTTTCTATCTTTCGGCTTTCTATCAGCCAGAGCAGCGCTGTCCTTCCCAGATTCACCTTATAAAGCTCCGGATAATATTCCCAGCCGCCCATCTCCTCCAATTCCAAATAGCCGCCGATTTCTTTTTTCATCAGTCTGTCTCCTCCTGACGGATCACATAATGGGGAAGTTTCTTGGCTTCGTTAAGAATATTCATCAGATACATTCCAATAATTCCAATGGACAGAAGTGTCAGTCCAAAAAAAGCCAGAAGCACCAGCATCAGAGAAGTCCAGCCTTCGGCGGAAATTCCGCATGCAAAATATCTGATCAGAAAATAGAGCGCCATTACCAGACTCACCAGAAAGCTGGCAATCCCAATGTTCCGTACCATAATCAGAGGAAATGCTGTGTGAGCAGTAATGTCATAAATGAAATCTCTGGCCAGACGTTTAAAGGAATAGCCGCTTTTTCCATAGGCTCTGGCTGCATGCTGAACAGGAACATTGATGATCCGGTTGGAGGTCAGCACCAAAAGATTCCCAATCTGGGGCAGATAAGTGTTGGTCTGTACCATAGCATCCACCAGAAAACGCCGCAGAAGACGATAGCTGGTAATCTGAAGGTTGGGGTCCTTGCCCAACATTTTGGAGGTGGCCCAGACAGAAACCTTGGTTCCCAGCCTTCGGATAAAACCATGTTTTCTTCCTTCATAGCTGGCGATAATCGCATCCACATCCGCTCTTTCTTCCATAACACGGATCATTTTTGACAATTCTTCCGGCTGATGCTGGAGGTCGTCGTCCATGGTAACCACAAAATCGCCCTTTACGTGGGCAAATCCACAGAGCAGCGCCGGATGCTGTCCAAAATTACGTGCCATCTGAATGATTTTAACTCTTTGATCTTTTTTCCGAAGCTCCTGCATCACTTCAAAGGAGCGATCTTTTGAACCATCGTCCACAAGGATCAGTTCAAATTCCTCTTTGATTGTTTCCCGGAATACTTTTTCCAGTCGTGTATATAACTCTTCCAGTGTATGTTCAGAGTTGTATACGGGAACTACCACTGAATACAAACTCATATTTTTTGCCTTTCTCTCTATGTTTATAATCCTTATTTATAAATTTATAATCCTTTACATCATATCATTTTCACTATATATTGTAAAGCGGGCATTCCAGGGACAGATTTCAGTTGGGTATTTAAAATTCTTCCGTTATGGGATATAATGGTTCTGTTGTTTTACAGCAGAGAACGCTCCCTTTTTCGGGAAGCAAAGTATATGGAGGAGTTATGCCTAAGTATAAAGATTATATACAGCTGCATCTGAACATCCTTCTGTTTTCACTGACAAGTGTTTTTTCCAAGCTTGCCTCTATTCAGTATAACAGACATGGACTTGCCGGGCCGCTGCTTTATGTGTTTCTGTTTCTCATGATCGCCAACTGCGGCATTTATGCCATTGCCTGGCAGCAGGTGATCAAGAAATTTTCTTTATCTACCGCCTACGCCAACAAAAGCGTATATCTTTTGTGGTCCCAGATCTGGGCAGTGATCATTTTCCACGAACAGCTTTCGGTACAGAATATTCTGGGTATTCTTATTGTGCTGTTGGGAGTCTGGACGGTGCAGCGATATGAATAGGATGTTTTTATGGATTATGCTGGGAGGAACCTTTTTTTCAGCCATCTCTCAGATTTTATTGAAACAAAGCGCAAACAAAACTTATGAGAATCCGCTCCGGGAATATCTGAACTGGCGTGTCATCACAGCCTATGGACTCTTTTTTGGAATTCTCCTTTTGAATACCTGGTGTTATACAAAGGTGGACATGCGGTACGGGCCGGTTATTGATACCGCCACTTATGTATTTGTCCTGATTCTCTCAAGACTTATTCTGAAGGAAAAAATTACCCGTGGAAAAATGATTGGAAATCTGATCATTATTATTGGAATCATTGTTTACACCTTATAAAAGAATACAAAGGAAAAAGCCGTCTGGCAGGAGCATTTTCCTGCCGGACGGCCTCTTTTTTATTTTGTATGATACATATCTTCGTAATACTTCTGATAATCTCCACTGGTCACATTCTTCATCCAGTCCTCATGTTCAAAGAACCACTGAATGGTCAGACGAATACCATCTTCAAAGCAGGTTTCCGGATACCAGCCCACTTCTTCTTTGATCTTGTCCGGAGCAATGGCATAACGGCGGTCATGACCCTTGCGGTCTTCCACGTAAGTAATCAGATCTTCACTTACCAGAGCCTTTCTTGGATCTTCATCGGACAGCATTTCCTTTAAGGTATCCAGAATAATATGGATGATCTGGATATTCTGCTTCTCATTGTGTCCGCCAATGTTGTATGTCTCAAAAAGGCGGCCCTTTTCCTGTACCATATCAATACCCTTGGCATGATCCATAACATACAGCCAGTCACGAACGTTCTTTCCATCTCCATATACCGGAAGTTTCTTTCCCTGAAGAGCATTGTTGATAATCAGCGGAATCAGTTTCTCCGGGAACTGGTATGGTCCGTAGTTGTTGCTGCAGTTGGTAATGTTTGCCGGGAATTTATAAGTATCCATATAAGATTTCACCAGCATATCGGAAGATGCCTTACTTGCAGAATAGGGACTGTGAGGATCATATGGGGTAGTCTCATAGAAGAAGGTTCCATCTTCTTCCAGGGAGCCATATACCTCGTCTGTGGAAACGTGAAGGAATTTCTTGTCTTCCTTGAAGGTTCCGTCTGGAAGCTCCCACGCTGCCTTCGCTGCGTTAAGCATAACCAGTGTTCCCAGAACATTGGTCTTCACAAAAACATCCGGGTTCTTAATGCTGCGGTCCACATGACTTTCTGCTGCAAAGTGTACCACACGGTCAATATCATTTTCTGCAAAAATCTTCATGATAGTTTCGCTGTCGCAAATATCCGCTTTCACGAAGGTATAGTTCTCTCTGTTCTCTACATCCTTCAGGTTTTCCAGATTTCCTGCATAGGTCAGCTTGTCCACATTGATGATGCGGATCTCGTCCCCATATTTTTCAAACATATAATGAATATAGTTGGAACCAATAAAACCAGCGCCGCCAGTTACCAAATAAGTTCTCATTCTTATCTCTCCTTAATTTTTCAATCGACTTGATTATGTGCCGGCTGTTTTTGCCCACACGGTTTCTGTCATTATAGCATCTTTATCGCTCTGATTCAAGGCTTGAACCCCCGGAAAACCAACGTTTCCCCGGATTTTCCCATCCTGCGCCTTACTTTCGATTGGTGCATACGCCCTTGGAATTGAACTTGTATATTTTACCACTGGAACTTTTCACTTTTGTATTTTTCAACATCACTCCTGCATTTTTGGTAAAATAATACCATTTTTTATTTAACTTCATCCATCCCTTTCTGGCTTTTCCATCTGGTCCGAAAAAATAGGTATGGGATTTTTTTCCTGATTTTATGGTCCGAAAACCTTTATTGAAACGAACGCCATTTTTATCCATATAATAAATGTCTCCGTTTCCCATTTTCATCAGCTTATCCTTGTAGAGATACCCTGCCTGGATATCAAAATAATACCAGGTTCCATGATCGTTCATCCAATTACAGTGTGCGATGCCATCTGGTTTGAAGTAATAGGTTTTTCCTTTAAACTCCTGCCAGCCGTACTGACGCTTTCCTTCTTTGTCCACATAGGAAATTCCAGCTTTCAAAAATAGCAGCTTGTTTTTGATCTTTTTCCCATTTTCATAATAATATTGATGTCCATTCTCTTTATACCAGCCATTTTTCTTTCCAGGTTCCGGATCTGGCTGGGGAGTCGGAATCTCTTCCTGGGGCAAAGTTTTACAGTATCGGAGGATGGCCCTTGCATCTGCCTTAGCCAGACGGCGCAGTTTTGCGTCGGAGCTTAAAAATTCTTTTGCATCCATGGGACTGCTTATAAATGCATGTTCAATGATCACGCCCGGAAGATCCATTTCCACACTGGATGCCACGATTCCATAATAATCTCTCAAACCTCCATTGGGATATCTGCTGTTGTTCTCTGACATCCGGTATTCCATTCCTCCGGTTTCCGGAAAACGGCGATGAATCCCAAGGTTTCCCAATTCTTCCATTACGTAGCTTCCGAATTTCTTTTCTTTTTTTACCAGATACGGGCGATAGGTACCTCTGGAAATCATGACCGAAGCCCCTCGCGGAGAAGCGCTTGGGGAAGAATTGATATGCTGGCTCACCAGAAGATCCGCTTCCAGGCTCTTTGCCACCTCTACTCTGGCCCTCAGTCCCATCCTTTGGTGATAACTTCTGGTCAGATGCACCTCAATGTTTCCTGCCTTCTGCAATTCCTGCATGGTATAATTGGAAATCTTCCAGTTAATCTCCTCTTCTTTGTAGGTGATTCCGTTATGTTTTGCCCAGGCGCCAGCCTCACCCCCGCCATGTCCGGGGTCCAAAACCACCACAGGTCTTTTGCTATTGCTGACTTTTCTTTCTCCAAACGCTGGAAAACCGCCCAAAAGAGCGGTCATTCCAAGCGCTGTGCACAGAAAGATGCACAGCCATTTCTTTTTATTCATCCTTTTCCCTTTCCTTCTTCTGTATCTTTGTCCCCTCAAAGGAAACTACGTGTTTTATTTATGATACTGTTTCACACAAACTCCGTTTTTGTCAAAAACAGAAACCACACCCTTGCTGCTGGTAAGGCGGATACTCTCCGCCCGTCTGCCAGATTTTTCGCTGGTTCCTTTATAAAAATAATATTTCTTTCCGTTAATCTTGTGCCAGCCCCTGTAAGCGCATCCATTTTTGTCAAAAAAGTAAGTGTTTTTTGATCCCTTTTCTTCTATAGTCTGAAAACCATTACAGCTTGCCGTACCATCCTCGTTTACATAATGAATCCTGCCGTCCCTGGCGATCACTTTCTGATCGGTATACAGATATGCGTCCTCCTGATCAAAATAATAATATTTTCCACTGAGTTTTCGGAAGCCTTTGATTGCATAACCGTTGGAAGCCATGTAGTATCGTTTCTCCTTCCAGTCCACCCACTTTTTGGATACGCGAACGCCGTCCTTGTCCACATAGCAGATATTTTTCTTCTTGGAAGTCAGCAGTTTATCCTTATAGAGATATCCCTTGGTTCCGTTGAAGTAATAATTCTTTCCGTCAATCTTCTGCCAACCGGTTACTTTTTTGTCGTTTTTATAGTAGTAGGTTTTCCCGTCTTCTTCTGCCCAGCCATTTTTCCCTGTCTGAATCTGGTCGTTTGTATCCAAATCCGGCTTTACAGAAGGCTCATATGTGGATACCGGATAATACCGGGGAACGATTTTCCTGGTATAATCCACATATCCAAAATCCACATCTACATTGTTATATACAGGAATTCCGTCAATAAGTCCCTTGGTGCTGTTCAGACGTCCGCCTCCATCTCCGTCCGTGGACTGCCAGATGGTATAATGGTAAGAATCCTTCGAAGGCGCCTGGATCTTATCCCCATATCGGGCAATCCATACGTCGATCCCATTTAACAGGCTCCAGTCCACCTCGGTGTCATACCAGTTGGTATTACAGTAAACCATAGGATAATAGCCCGCTTTACGGACTTCGTTACAAAACGCCAGTGCGATCTTCGACACCTGGCTCTTGGACAGCTTGCCCATCCGGCTGTCTTCCAGATCAAAGACTACCGGATAGGAAACTTTATAGCCTTTCATCTTCTCGATGGCCACCTTGGCTTCTTTTAACGCCATCTCTGGTGTGGTCGCGGTACTGAACACATAGGTTCCCACCGGAAGCCCCGCTTCCTCTGCCCCCTTCATGTTGGCATCATACTTCTTATCCATGTAGGACGAACCATAAGAGATCCGCACCATGGCAAAATCCACATTGTCATTTTTTACCTTGTGCCAGTTAATATCTCCCTGCCACTCCGATACGTCAATGCCTCGGGTAATGGCTCCCGGGATCTCCTTTCCGCTTCCATTATAACAGACGCCGTTAATCTTCTTCCATGCCTTAGGGTCTGCCTTTGCTTTTTCTTCCTTTTTCCCTTGAGCCGAACCATAGAGCGCCGTTTCTTCCTGTGCTTCGATCCACTCTTCCTCTGCCAGTGTCAGATAACGCTGATAACATCCTGATTCCGGTCCTGCGGCTGACACACTCCCTGCCAGAAGCATCACACCTGCCAATACAGGAAGCGCTGTTTTTTTCATCCAGTTTTTAATATGCATATTCTTTCCTTTTTCTAAATATATTACGTAATTGTGACATTTTTATTATACATGGGCAACAGAATTTTTGCAACCTAAAAACAGCCCTGTGAAAAATCACAGGACTGTCTCTGTTCTTGTCATTATTTAGATTGCCGGATCTGTCGGGTCGAAATTCTTGCTGCCATAAAGCGCCACGCGAGGTCTTCTTCCCAGAGGTCCTTTAAAGGCTTCATCTGCCTTATAGGCTCCGTCAAAAATACGAAGAGTTGCGCCATTGCAGTTGTCATATACCCATTTGGCATCTGCTACACAGCAACGGATGCATCCATGAGAAGCCGGATTTCCAAGCTTATTATATTCCGCTGCCGGAAGGCTGTAACTGTTCGGTGCAGAGCCTGCAACAGAATGCACGAAAATACCTCCCTGTCCAGCGCCCTGTACATGGGTTCCATACTGTCCCCAGGATGGTCCCATCAGAGGCTGCCATCTAAGACTTCTTCTAAGGGTAAAGTATCCGATCGGTCCGGTAGGTGTTCCTGGAAGTCCAACGGAAACACGGATGCTCTTCACCGGTGTATTTCTGGAAGAATTGTACACGGTCATTACACCGTTGACACGATCCACTTCAAGATAATAAGGCCCTTTGATGGATGCGGTCAGGTCATTTTTCCGGTATCCGTTTTTATCGAAGTAATATCTCAGACCATTGATCACCAGAGAAGTATTTTTTACATATCCGGTTCCCTTTGGATTGATATATCTTACCTGGTTGTTGGTATTATTGACCAGAACCCATCCGGTACAGAATTTACCGCTGGAATCCAGATAACCGTTTACGCCGTTTCTCTTTACAAAGGCATTGGTTTTGGCAGTAAAGTCATCCTGGAAATAATAGTAATTTCCACCGGTCTTGATCCATTTGTTTCTGGCCAGGACACCGGCGCTTCCTGCATAATACCATTTTCCTTTATAGCTGATCAGGGTACTTTTGAACATTTTACCCTTATACTCTTTTGAGGAAGAATACTGGAAGAAATAGGTTTTTCCTTTCACTTCTGTAATTCCTCCTGCCAGACGTCCGTCTGGACGGAAGTATCTTCCGGTTTTTGTCATGGTATCTATGTAGTGGTTTTTGGAAGATGGGAAATAGAACCATCCATACATTTTCCCACTATTGCTTACTACCTTCTGCCATCCTGTTTTTTCGGAAACTCTGCCGTAGGTGCTTCCGAAATAATAGAAGCGGTTTCCGGCTCCCGGACAGCGATGCCAGCAGTTTTTCCATTTTACACGGCGGCCTTTGGAATCGAAGTAATAACGATAATTGCCATATTTTACCAGTTTGCTTTTGTAGACTCTGCCTAACTTATCTGTGCCATAGTAATAACCATTGGCTGCCTTTTTCATGCAGCTCTTCTGAATGTATCCGTCAGAAGAGAGAAGATACTGATAATCTCCCATGGTTTTTGTATCAAGCCGGGTAGCAACCATTCCTCTCTCGTACAGCAGACCACTGGATTTGTAGTAGCACCACTGGTCACCCTTCTCTGTCTTCTTTACTACCCACTGGGAACAAGCCATGGCTCCCGGAATATCAGAAGCGCTCTGTGCTTTTTTGAAATGATATTTTCCCGGTGCGATTCCATCCTCAATGGTCACATCGCCCACCACCGGAGTTCCATCTGCATCCAGATAATACTTTTCTTTCCCAATGGTATAATAACCGGTATATTTTCCATCTGCCGTATTGATTTCCTTCAACTGTTCTACAGAGAGGAATTTTCCGCCTGCATCATAATAGCGGAAGGTTTTTCCAGTCCACAGCCAGTATTTCAGTTTCAGTCGTCCCAGACTGGAATTGGCAGGTGTGAGAACAGTTCCCTGAGAAGAATCGGAAGCGGCCAGATCTCTTTCCAGAGTCGCAAGATCCATGAAGAAAAATTCTTCCTGGGTTTCATATGGATAGTTGGCAATTTCAGGGGTCATGATTTTCTGTCCTGTGATCATAATTCCCTGCTCATCAAAAAGATAATATCCCAACTCTCCTTTATGGGCTTCTGTATCAGAAGACGGTGCATTTTTGTCCTGAACGGTCTTTAAATGAACCAGTCCGTCTGCCAGGGTATAATAAGCGCCTCCATCCTTGCGAAGCTTAAAATCGCCGGATTCTGTTGTTTCCCAATCGGAAGCATTTACTTCCACCGATGTGGTATTCAGTCCCAGAAGTACCTCTTCCCCGCTGGAAAAAAGATCAATTTCTTCCTCTGGCACTACGGTAGGTGTTGGAGTAAGTTCCGGTTCCACTGCATCCGGGTCAAAAACATCCAAATCCGGATCCGGTGTTGGCGCAGGAATTTCTTCCCCTGGTACTTCCGGCGTTGGCGTCACTTCCTGTGGAAGCTCCGGTGTTGGTGTAACCTCTTCCGGGGTCTCCGGTTCAGGAACCTCCGGCTGTACTTCCTGGTCACCAGGAATTGGAGTTTCCTGTGCAGTGCCGTCTCCAAATATATCTCCTGTCTGCTCCTGTACTCCTGTCACAGCTGATCCTGCCTGATCGTCAAAAACGGCTGCGCCGGTCTGGCTCACAGCTGTCAGTCCCAAGGTCAGGCTCAGCAAGACTGCTACTGCTCTTTTTTTCAAAATAATTCCTCCTTCATTTCCCTAATCCATGCACTTTTTTTACATATTCCCCTGTTGTGGGCTTACTCTCCAAGTCCGCTCTCAATGGCGTCTACCAGAGAACGGAGGGCTTCCTCTTCATCTTCCCCTTCACAGGTCAGCTCAATCTCATCTCCGCTTTTGACACATGCCCCAAGAACGCTCAACACACTCTTGGCATTGGCAATACTGCCCTCAAAGGAAAATGTGATCAGAGACTTAAATTTCATTGCCTCCTTGCAGAGCAGTCCTGCCGGACGCAAGTGAAGTCCTGTTGGATTCTTTACTGTTACTTTTTGACTAACCATAGTATCTCCCCTATTCCCCGCTTTCTTCTACACTGGAAATTTCTGAAATTTTAATTTCCGCCTGTTCATCCTTTACCAGTTCGTATCCCTCTGGAAGTTCAATTTCCACCGGAACCTCATAGCTTCCCGCTTCCTTGTCCTCCAGATTCACAGACGCCTTGATATCCTCCTTGGGATCCAGAGCTTCCAGTCCCTGCTCCGTTTTTTTCACACGGATTTCCAGAACTGCTGTGGCAAATACTGCCTGCATACCTTTGGAAAGGTTTCTGATCTCAATGTCTGCTGTGGAAAGCTCATAGGCTTCACTGTCTTCCGGCAAAATACTTACCCGAACCCAGACGTCTTCACTGGAACCGCTTGTAAGCTTCAGCCCATCCGGAAGCAATTCGGTGATGTTGATTTTTTTCTCCTGGTCACTGTTGTCTCCGGAAATATCCATATAGTCAGCGGGAACCCAGATGGTATTTCCCATTCCTTCCAGTTCGTCCAGAGCTTCCTGGCTTCCTGCCACACTGATCACATCGGGAACTGTGGTAACGGTATCTGCATCTACATAGTAGCCCTCTGCTGGAACCCCTACATAGCCTGCCTCAATCTTTACATCGGTACGAATCTTCCAAAGCCGTACGGAAATAGATACTTTTCTGTCAAATCGAAGATTGTCCAGTTCTGAATCCAACTGATCTCCATTTTTGTCTGTTACGATCAGTTCTGTCTGCTGGGTGGTGTTTTCCGTGATTCCGTCCACATTCACCACCGCACTTACATTATCTATTTTACCCACAAGATCCTTGGGTCCTGTAATTTTGATTTTCTCCGGATTTACAGAAAGAGAACCGATTTCGTATCCCTTTCCCGGTTTGGAATCCCCCACAGAAGGCGTAATGGTAAATTCCTGCGTCGCCTTCTCCTGAAGATGTACGCTTAAATTCTGGGGAACCACCTTAATATTGGCCGAGGCAATTCCGGTACAGGTGGCCACATAAGGAACCATCACCGGGTCTGTCTCTGTACTCTGTGCCTGCTGAAGGTCTGCTACCACCTGGATATCAGATGCAGGATTGATCCCTTCCAGAGTTTTCCGCTCGCCTGTGATGTACACACGCACCGGAGCCTGATTTTCTTCTGTCAGAAGCATCTTTCCTGTAATGCTTTCGATATAATCGCTGTTCAGGAGGTTGGCATTCTGAACAATAAATGTCTTTGTTTCAATGGGATTATCAATATTGACTACAAGAAGCCATACCAGAATTCCAACTGCCAGAGACATGATCTTCAGATGGATGTTATTGGTCAGTTTTCTTTTCTTCATGTCTCACTCTCCCCTTCAGCAAATGTCGAAGCTTATTGCCTTCCACAACCTTTTTATTCTGCGCTTTCTCCAGGATCTCCCGGAGTTTCCCGCTGCTCACATCCCGGATCAGTCTGCCTCCCTGGGCAACGGAAACCTGACCGGTTTCCTCTGAGACAATGATGGTCACAGAATCGCTGACCTCACTGATTCCCACACCTGCTCTGTGTCTGGTTCCCAGCTGCTTGCTCAGTTCCATATTATCTGACAGCGGCAGATAGCAGGTTGCAGATACGATTCGGTTCCCCCTTACAAGAACCGCGCCGTCATGAAGCGGGGTATTGTGTTCAAAGATATTGATCAGAAGCTGGCTGGTGAGAACTGCATCCACGGTAATTCCCGTTCGCTCATATTCTCCCAGACGAATGTCCTGTTCAATAACGATCAGGGCTCCTGTTTTTACTTCTCCCATTTCAAAACATGCCTTAACCAGTTCGTTTACTGTCTTATCTGTGAATCGTTCTCTGACCTCCTTGCTGGTATCAAAGGGGATGATCGCTGACATAATCTTCTTCTGCCCCAACTGCTCCAAAAGTTTACGCAGTTCCGGCTGAAAAATAACGATCACGCCAATAAGTATGGCATTGGCCAGATGAGATACGATCCACAAAATGGTGTTCATTTTGAAGATATATGCAATGATAAGACAAAACAGCACAAGCAGTATTCCCTTCAGCAGCGTATATGCCCGGGTAAATTTGATCCATACCATAAACTGGTAAACCAGAAAGGAAATCAGAAAGATTTCTATGATATCAATCACGCCGATGCTGGGCAGTGAAATTGTTGGCAAAAACCTTGACAGTTCTGCTGCAATGTCCTGCATAATGTTCTCCTTTCCCTTTATTGCTTAACAGGCAGTATCTGTTGGCACTCCTCAGCACCCTCCCAGATACTGCCTGCCATATCGTCCACGCAGTTTTATAAATCTTTTAAGGATTCCTCCAGTTTCTTCTCAAAATCGATATCACTGAGATCAGTTTTCGGGAGCACCGGAGCCTCATCCCTCTTCTCTTCTCTTACCGCTCTGGCTGGTCTGGCCTGTTTTTTGCCGCCCTGAAATGCCGGTTCGCCATAAGAGGATACCACATTTTCTTCTGCCTTCTTCTCACCACGGGAAGGCTCGCCGTTTATTTTCTTGATGCTTCTCTCGGAGTTGGCCACAGCCGCCTTGGGAACAGCCTTTACAAAGTAATAATACTCGTCATCTTCATATTCCAGTCTCTCTGTTCTCGTATAATCTCCGCCAAAAACAAAGAATTCCAGGACAATCCCCACCAGAATGGATACCACGGAAAATACAATCAGAGAAACCATGTTAATGGGAACATTAAAGTAAAAGCTTCCTGCCAGCATTACCAGCACATAAGTAACACCGCCTGCCACAATGGCGATCCGCCACGCGTAATCAAAGGAACGGGTACGGATCAGATTCACCAGAAGGATCACCACAATGAAAGCCACCACTGTGATCCACATTTCCCAGTTCTGTACCAGGCCATCTGCCAGAAGAATCAGCTTATCTGTCAGTACGGTTTCTGGATTCAGAAGCGCCTTGGACTGCACTTTCAGAAAACGGATAAAATAATAAAGGACAACGCCGCATCCTGCAGGCAGGGCTGCCAGCGGAGTACTTAAAAGTCCGGTACCCACCGGAAGAAGCACCGGCATATGCAGTGCAAAGGAAAGCGGGGTAATCGCAAGTACGGAATTCTTTCCTCCGCTGAAACGAAGAAACGCAATCAGCATGAAAAGAATCAGAACCAGCATAAATACCGCTACCTCGATTCCAAGAGCGTAACAATGGGCTACCATCAGCACAAATCCCACAAACACAGTCACAGAGGACGGCAGAATGGAACAGATCAGTGCCAGGATCAGCACAATGAAGATATTGTCAAGAAGAGACATATATCCCATATTCTGATTGATCCACATAAAATATACCAATGCAAGGATTCCCTTCAAAAATGGCAGGATGTATATCTCATACTGCCCGTAAAATCCCTTGATTTTCTGTTTCAATTCCAGTAATGCTGTCATTTTTTATATCCTCCTGACATTCCTCTGCCCGCGGCTTTCTTTTCTTCCCGTCCGTAAATCTTGCTCAGCTTTGTCAGTTCCACATAGTAGTCTTTGACGCTCTTCTTGGCACGGTAATATTTCACGGAATACTGTACATAAGTCAAAATCGAATAAGCGGCAAGAAGCACCACGTAACCGATCAGAATATAAATTCCCATATGAACCAGATCCATTTTATGGATATTCTCCATCAGGTATTCCCCGAAATAAGCGGCAACGCCTATCAGAATCAGTCCATAGGCAATGGTGACCAAAAAGAAATTCTTGATCAGCGCCAGACCGATATAGTCGCTCCGGTAATATTTGCTGACTGGAAGGTATTTCCTGCCCTCGCCCTGTTCATACATGGCAAGCTTATTCATAACCTTTACCTTTTCTTCGTTTAACATAAACTACTCCTTATTATCTGTCTTCCAACAGTTATCATACGGATTTATTGTATCATATATCCCTACCTATGAAAAGCATTTTTTCGGAATATCCCGTCACCCTTTTCCAATGCACAGCGTAAGGAAACAGACGGTCTGGGCTCCCTGCTCCTTTAAACACGCGGCCATGGCATCCATGGTGGCTCCTGTGGTATATACATCATCGATCACCAGTACACACCGGGCCTTTATGGGTTCCCTGCAAACAAACACATGCTTCAGATTTTTCCTTCGCTGCGCTTTGTTTAGCTTTTTCTGAGATATGGTGGAACGTACCTTGACCACCAGCTCTGCTGCCACTGGAATATGATAAAATGCGCCAATGCGACAGGATAGATCTTCCGCCTGGTTAAACCCACGGCTTCTCTGTTTTCTCCAGTGCAGAGGCACCGGCACAATCAGATCCGGCCGCCATCTCTCTATTTCTTTTTTCCCATATACACACATGGCCCTGGCAAAAAATTCTCCGTACTGCCGCCTCCCATAATATTTGTACCGAACAATGGAGGTACGCATCCGTTCATCATAAAAATAAATTCCCTTACCCTCGTCAAAACTTCTCTCTGTCTTTTCACAGTCCGTACAGTATTCCCTGTCCTGGGATACCGGTTTGCTGCACCTCATGCATCTGGGACCGGATACCGGCTTCTGCACCTTTTCACAGGAAGGACAGAGAAGCCGGGAAGGCTCCTTCAGCACCTTATGACAAAGGGGACAACACCTGGGATACAAAGCATTGAGACAGATTTCTATAACATTCTTTATCCATTTATACAAACAGCTTCCTTTCTCCCCGATGAGCGTGCCTGCGACAGATTCTGTCACAGGTCTCTGGATTCTGTTTCTTCCTCACACAGTTCCTGAATCCTGAGATCCAGCGAACTGAACCGCATCTGTTGTTTCTCGTTTCGGATCATTTCTTCAAAGGTTTCTGTACTGCCCACGATGGTAACACACTTTCTGGCACGGGTCACAGCCGTATAAAGAAGATTCCGATTCATAAGCATCCGGGGACCGGAAAGCAGGGGAATCACAACAGCAGGATATTCGCTTCCCTGCGCCTTATGGATGGTGATGGCATAGGCAAGCTCCAATTCTTCCAGCTGCTTAAAAGAGTATTCCGCATATCGGCCATCTTCAAACTCCACCAGCGCCATTTCTGAAAAATCGTTGATTTCCTTGAGGATTCCCGTATCTCCGTTAAAGACTCCCACGCCTTTGTCCACAGGAATGCCATATTTTCCCCGGATTTCCCACTCCAGCTGATAATTGTTTCTGATCTGCATCACCTTATCTCCCTCGCGGAACAGCCGATCTCCTATTTCTTTTTCTTTCTTTTTCTGATCTGGCGGATTCAGGTAACGCTGCAGAATCTGATTTAGACGCTCCACCCCCAGAAGTCCCTTCCGCATAGGTGTCAGCACCTGGATATCAAACGGCTTTGCCTCCACATAACGGGGAAGTTTTTCCTGAATCAGCGCAATTAACACCCGGATGATAATATCTGCATCATACCGCTTCAAAAAGAAAAAGTCTCTGCTTTTGTTATTGGGCACTACCAGTTCTCCCCGGTTGATCTTATGGGCATTGACAACAATGTCACTTTCCGATGCCTGGCGAAAGATCTTTTTCAGCTCCACCACTGGAAACTGGCCGGAACGGATAATATCCCGGAGAACATTTCCAGGTCCTACGCTGGGAAGCTGATTTTCATCCCCCACCAGGATCAGCCTTGTCCCTGCGGTTACTGCCAGAAGAAGTGAATGGATCAGATGAATGTCTACCATGGACATTTCGTCGATGATTACCACATCTGCATCCAGGGGATTTTCTGCATTACGGTCAAAATGAATGGCCTGCCCTTCTCTGCCATCCTCAGGCATACCGGTCAGCTCCAGAAGACGATGAATGGTCTGAGCCTCATATCCGGTAGCTTCCGTCATTCTTTTTGCCGCGCGTCCAGTAGGGGCTGCCAGTCTGAGATTGGCGCCCTCCCCCTCAAAGAAACGAATAATGGCGTTAATGGTAGTGGTTTTTCCGGTTCCTGGCCCTCCTGTCAGGATCAGAAGCCCGTGGCTTGCCGCCTCAGTTACTGCCTTTTTCTGCATTTCATCCAGTGTGGTCTTTGTCTCCTTCTCAATCTGAGCAATTCGCCGTTCCACCAATCTCTCGTCTTCCGGACAGATAATGTTCAGATCCCGAAGCATTCTTGCCGTGTTCAGTTCCAGGTAATAATACTGGCTGGGATATACGATCACTTCCTGTTCCCTTTCCTTGAGAACCAGTTTCCGGTCCAGCGCCATATCCATCAGATGTTTTTCCATATAGGAGGCGTCCACTCCCAGAAGCTCCTCCGATCGGGAAAACAACAGATCCCTGGGAAGATATGTATGACCTTCTCCCATTGCCTTCAAAAGAGTATACAACATTCCGCTTCGTATCCTGTAATCTGAATCTGTATGAATCCCGATGCGGGCCGCGATCTCATCTGCGATCTTAAATCCCACACCGCTGATATCCTCTGCAAGGCGGTAAGGATTTTCCTGGAGAACCGTATAAACAGAATCTCTGTATTTCTGATATATCTTAGCGCCCAGATTCAGAGAAATGCCGTATTTCTGCAGGAACATCATCGCCTTTCGCATATCTGCCTTTTCCGTTACCTGAGCTGCGATTTCTCTTGCTTTTTTTTCACTGATTCCCTTCACCTCAGCAAGGCGTTCCGGCTCTTCCTCCACAATTCGCAGGGTATCTTCTCCAAAATGACGAACAATACGCCCTGCCAGGGCTGCGCCAATTCCCTTGATCGCTCCGGAGCCCAGATAGCGTTCCATAGCCAGACTGTCCTCTGGCATTTTTTCCACAAAGGCCTCTATCTGAAACTGTTTCCCATAAACAGGGTGGCGGGTATAGACACCCTTTGCTTCAATGGTTGCTCCCTGATTCACAGTAGGGAAGCTTCCCACACAGGTGAGCTCCTCCTGTTCTTTATTCTTTACCACCATGACCGTATAGCCATTGTCTTCATTTCTAAAAATAATATGGTCAATATATCCGGTTACGGTTTCACTCATTTCAACAATCTCCCATCCGGCGGCTCGCTTTCTCCGCCTGTCTCTCCACTTTTCTGCCGCAAGAATCAAGCGGAGCATTCCGCTTCCGGCTATAGAAAAAAGGACGCTGCTTCCATGCAGCGCCCCTCCTATCCATCCATTCTTGCCATCACATCTGCATATTTTCCGGTTCCCACAGCTACCACACTCATGGCATCCTGTACCGTCAGGGTATTGATTCCCGTTCTTTGTTCAATCAGGGTATCCATTCCATGAAGCAGAGCGCCTCCCCCTGTCAGAACAATTCCACGATCCACAATATCCGCTGCCAGCTCCGGCGGTGTCTTTTCCAGGACACCATGTACCGTTTCCACAATCTGACTGGTGGCATCCTTCAAGGCCACACGAATCTCCTCTGAAGTCAGCGTAGCCACCTTGGGAAGACCGGTGATCACATTGCGCCCCTTCACTTCCATGGTACGGGCCTCCGCCTCTTCACAGGCAGTACCAATCTGTTTCTTAATGACCTCTGCGCTTTCCTCTCCAATAAACAGACTGTGATTCTTGCGCACATAGCTCATGATTGCCTGATCAAACACATCTCCTGCCACCTTGATGGAGCTGGATACCACCACCCCGGCCAGAGAAATCACTGCCACATCTGTGGTTCCCCCTCCAATATCCACAATCAGATTTCCAAAGGGCTTGGTCACATCCACACCAGCGCCAATTGCCGCCGCAATGGGCTCATCCACCAGAAACACCTCCCTGGCTCCCGCCTGGTAAGTAGCTTCCTCTACTGCCTTACGCTCTATCTCCGTAATTCCGCTTGGCACACAGATGCTGATTCTGGGCTTACGAAAAGCCCGGCGTCCCATGGCCTTGGAAATAAAATATTTCAGCATTTTTTCCACAACAATGTAGTCGGTAATGATGCCCTGTCGAATGGGACGGATCACTTCCATATTGGAGCTTACATGTCCTGCCATCTGGTGCGCTTCCTCACCAATGGCTTTTATTTTTTCTGAATCCTTGTCATATACCACCACAGAGGCTTCCTTCAGTACAAGCCCCTTTCCTGTGGAATATACAAGACTGTTTCTGGTTCCCAGATCAATTCCAATATCACTTGCAGCCATAGGAATCCCCCTTTCTTACTCCTTCAGGTATTTCGCAATATATTGTCCGGTATAGGAGGCTGGATTTTTTGCCACCTCTTCGGGAGTCCCTTTGGCGATTACCGTACCGCCCTTGTCTCCCCCTTCCGGTCCCATATCAATAATATAATCTGCCGTTTTGATCACATCCAGGTTGTGCTCAATAACCACCACCGTATTTCCGCCCTCTGCCAGACGTTTCAGGATATCCACCAGCTTATGCACGTCTGCAAAATGAAGGCCTGTGGTGGGCTCATCCAGAATATAAATGGTTCTTCCTGTACTTCTCTTGCTCAATTCGGCTGCCAGCTTGATTCTCTGGGCCTCCCCTCCGGAAAGCTCTGTGGAAGGCTGTCCCAAACGGATGTAAGAAAGCCCCACATCAAAGAGCGTTTCCATCTTTCTCCGGATAGAAGGAACATTTTCAAAGAAGGTCAGCGCCTCTTCCACAGTCATATTCAGCACATCATAGATGTTTTTATCCTTATACTTCACTTCCAGTGTCTCACGATTGTAACGTTTTCCCCTGCACACCTCACAGGGCACATATACATCGGACAGGAAGTGCATTTCGATTTTGATGATGCCGTCTCCGCTGCAGGCTTCACATCTGCCGCCTTTGACGTTGAAACTGAAACGGCCTTTTTTATATCCCCTGGCCTTGGCGTCTGCCGTGGAGGCAAAAAGATCCCGGATCTGATCAAATACCCCTGTATACGTAGCCGGATTGGATCTTGGCGTACGTCCAATAGGGGACTGGTCAATGTTGATCACCTTGTCTAATTGCTCCAGACCTTCCATTTCTTTATGTTTTCCCGGAATGATTCTTGCCCGGTTCAAATCTCTGGCCAGACGCTTGTACAACACTTCATTTACCAGAGAGCTTTTTCCGGAACCGGAAACACCGGTAACGCAGGTCATAATTCCCAGAGGAATATCCACATTTACATTTTTCAGGTTATTTTCTCCGGCTCCCCGGATCTTCAGAAAACCAGATGGCTGCCTCCGCTCCCTGGGTACCGGGATTTTCAGCCGTCCGCTTAGATATGCCCCTGTAATGGAACGCTCATTTTTCATCAGATCCTCTGCCGTACCCATTTCTACCAGTTCTCCACCGTGTTCTCCGGCTCCTGGACCGATATCCACAATGCAGTCTGCCGCCCGCATGGTATCCTCATCATGCTCCACCACAATCAGGCTGTTTCCCAGATCCCGCAGGCGCATCAGCGCGCCAAGGAGTTTATCATTATCCCTCTGATGCAGACCAATGCTGGGCTCATCCAAAATATAGGCAACGCCCACCAGCCCGGAACCAATCTGAGTGGCCAGACGAATCCTCTGCGCCTCCCCTCCGGAAAGTGTGGCTGTAGCGCGGCCCAGGGAAAGGTAATCCAGTCCCACATCTGAAAGAAAGCCCACTCTTGCGCGGATTTCCTTTAAAATCTGCTTTCCAATAAGCATCTGCTGAGGAGAAAGTTCCAGTTCTTCCATAAACAGCTTCAGCTTTTCAATGGAAAGCGCTGTGATCTCATAAATATTTTTTCCGCCTACTGTCACTGCCAAAGCGCCTTTTTTCAGACGCTGTCCCTTACAGGTCTTACAGGGGGTAATCCGCATAAAGCTCTCATATTCCTGCTTCATGGCGTCGGAACCGGTTTCCCGGTAACGCTGTTCCACATTTTTGATCAGACCGGGGAAAGCCACATCATAGACGCCTTCTCCCCGCTGTCCCTTATAATATACTTTTACGGAATGACCGCCGGTACCGTTGATAAGAATCTCTTTGATTTTTTCCGGGTACGCTTCAAAAGGCGTATCCAGACGAAAATCATACTCCCTTGCCAAAGCCTCCAGAATGGCTCTGGAGAAGCTTCCCTTATCGGTACAGGACTGCCAGCCAATCACGGCAATGGCTCCCTCGTCAATACTAAGGGATTTGTCCGGAATCATAAGCTCTGGATCAAATTCCATCTTATAGCCCAGTCCCGCACAATCCGGGCAGGCTCCAAAGGGATTATTAAAAGAAAAACTGCGGGGTTCGATCTCGTCAATACTGATCTCACAGTCCGGACAGGAAAAACTCTGACTGAAGTTCTGTATCTTTCCATCCATGGTATCTACCATCAGCAGCCCATCGGATAAATCCAGTACCGTTTCTATGGAATCTGCCAGACGCTTTTCTATTCCCGGCTTCACCACCAGACGATCCACCACAATCTCAATGTTGTGTTTAATATTTTTATCCAGCTTAATCTCTTCACTAAGTTCATAAAGACTGCCGTCAATCTGCACACGGACGTAGCCGCTTCGCTTGGCCTGCTCCAGAACCTTGGCATGGGTTCCCTTCCTTCCCCGCACAACGGGAGCCAGAAGCTGAATCCTGGTACGCTCCGGCAAAGAGAGGATGTGATCCACCATCTGATCCACCGTCTGCTTTTTGATTTCCTTGCCGCATTTGGGACAATGAGGAATTCCCACTCTTGCATAGAGAAGACGGAAGTAATCATAGATTTCCGTTACCGTTCCCACAGTGGAACGGGGATTCCGGTTGGTTGATTTCTGGTCAATGGAAATAGCCGGAGGCAGCCCCTCAATCAGTTCCACATCTGGTTTTTCCATCTGTCCCAGAAATTGTCTCGCATAAGAAGACAGAGACTCCATGTAGCGTCTCTGTCCCTCTGCATAAATGGTATCAAAAGCCAAAGAGGACTTTCCCGAACCACTCAGTCCGGTAAGAACCACGAACTGATCTCTGGGAATGTCCACACTTAAATTTTTGAGGTTGTTTACATTTGCACCCCTGATTCTGATAAATGGTTTCTTAGTGCGCTCTTCTGCCATGAGTTCCTCCTATTCCAAAAATTCCGCCAGGATATGGTTACTCACATGAATTCCCCTGCGGGTAAACCGCCAGAAATCGCCTTCCTTCTCCATAAGTCCCACGGAGCGGTATTTCTCCAAAATCTGTATATATTCCATAGGAAGGGAGCTGGAAAATCCTTCCTGAAACTCCTTCTCGGAAATTCCCTCTGTCATCCGAAGTCCCAGAAACATAAATTCTTCCATCTGCTCCCGTAAAGTCAGCCTTTCCTTTTCCTGCCTCAGAGCCCTTGGACAATGGCTTTTTCTTTTATATTCTTCCATATCGGAAGTATTTTTATAACGGGTTTCTTCATAAAGAGAGGAAGCTCCCAGACCCAGACCCAGGTACTCTCTACGTTTCCAATATCCCACATTATGCCTGCAGGAATATCCCTCTCTGGCATAATTGGAAATTTCATACTGTTGGTAGCCATACTCCTTCAGAATCCCTGCTGTCTCTTCATACATCCGATATTCCGTATCTTCATCCGGCAGATCCAGTTCCTGTTCATAAAAGGGAGTCCCCTCTTCCAGAATCAGGCTGTAAGCAGAAATATGTTCTGGGCCAAGAGCTGCCACCGTTCTCAGATTCCGTACCCAGTCCTCATAGGTCTGTCCCGGAATGGCACACATCAAATCTACATTGATATTGGAAAATCCCGCTTCCCTGGCCATGGAAAAGCTCTGAAGAAACTCTTCATAACTGTGTATTCTGCCCAGCGTCCTGAGCGCATCTGCATCTACTGACTGAAGTCCCAGGCTGATCCGGTTAATACCGGCAGTCTGGTAGCTGCGAAGCTTCTCCCAGGTAAGAGTTCCCGGATTGGCTTCTATGGTAATCTCTGCCTGGGAGCTTATATGAAAGGACTTTCCAATCTCCAGAAGAATCTCTTCTACCCATTGGGGTTTCAGAAGGGAAGGGGTTCCCCCTCCCAGAAAAATCGACACCACTTCCTGGTCTCTTCCTTCTTCCGTATGGCGGATTTCCTCCAGAAGCGCCTGCACATATGCCTCCTGTTCCTTCTCACCAGCCGGTCCGGAGAGAAAATCACAGTAAGCGCATTTTTTTACACAAAAAGGGATATGCACATAAAGTTCCAGGGGATTCCTTCTCTTTTGTTCAGGATTCCTCACTGATGTCCACCCCATTTTCCTCATCTGACAGAACTTCCTCTGTTCCCTCCGTCTCTTCCTCCTTAGGAGAAGGCTGTACTGTCTCCTTCTCGGCCAGATAGGAATTGACCATGGTAATGCCGTCTTTGGTGACTACTGCATCGGGATTCACCTCTTCCACCGATGGAGTCGGTGTCACTGCCGGTGTGATGGAAATTTTCATCACCTGCTGGGTTTCAGGGTCTGCTTTTTTCTTCTTTCCACAACCACAGCCGGAAAGGGTTCCCATCAGAACTGCCGCAGCCAGCAGAAGCACCACGGCTCTTTTTCTCTGTTTTTTCATCTTCACATCTCCTGTCCCGTAAGCGGTTTCCAGGTTCTTACCTATCATCCAGCTTCAATACGCTCATGAAGGCTTTCTGTGGAATTTCCACATTACCTACCTGGCGCATACGCTTCTTACCTTCCTTCTGTTTCTCCAAAAGTTTCTTCTTACGGGAAATATCACCGCCATAACACTTGGCAAGCACATCCTTACGCATAGCTCTGACGGTCTCTCTGGCAATAATCTTACTTCCCACAGCTGCCTGAATGGGAATTTCAAAGAGCTGACGGGGAATTTCCTCTTTCAGCTTTTCACACATTTTACGTCCCCGCTCATAGGCAGTATCTGCATGTACAATGAAGGACAGCGCATCCACTTCTTCCTTGTTGACCAAAATATCCAGTTTCACAAGCTCACTGCGTTCATAGCCGCACAATTCATAATCCAGAGAAGCGTAACCCCGGGAACGAGATTTCAACGCGTCAAAAAAGTCATAGATAATTTCATTTAACGGCAGCTTATACTTCAGAAGCGCTCTTGTTTCTTCCATATAATCCATGCCAATATACTGTCCCCGCCGTTCCTGGCAGAGATCCATGATCGCGCCGATAAACTCTGTCGTCACCATGATTTCCGCATCCACCATGGGTTCTTCCATATATTCGATTTCGGAAGGGTCCGGAAGATTGGTGGGATTAGTCAGATCAATCACTTCTCCGTTTGTTTTATATACTTTATAAATTACACTGGGCGCTGTTGTTACCAGATCCAGATTATATTCTCGTTCCAGACGTTCCTGGATGATTTCCAGGTGAAGAAGTCCCAAAAATCCACAGCGGAAACCAAAGCCCAAGGCAACGGAAGTCTCCGGCTCATAAAACAGAGAAGCATCGTTTAGCTGCAGTTTCTCCAGGGCGTCACGAAGATCTCCGTATTTCGCTCCATCTGCCGGATACAGACCGCAGTAAACCATTGGATTAACCTTCTTATAACCAGGAAGCGCTTCTGCACAGGGACGGCTATCCTCGGTGATGGTATCACCCACACGGGTATCCTGCACATTCTTAATGCTGGCAGTCATATAACCTACCATACCTGCTGTCAGTTCTTCACAGGGAATAAACTGACCGGCTCCAAAATATCCCACCTCTACCACTTCTGCCTTAAAGCCTGTGGCCATCATACGAATGGTGGTTCCTTTTTTTACACAGCCGTCCATCATACGGCAGAATACGATTACCCCTTTGTAGGGATCGTAAATGGAATCAAAGATCAGCGCCTTAAGAGGAGCTGTGGGATCTCCATGAGGAGCTGGAATCTTCTCTACGATCTGCTCTAAGACTTCTTCGATATTCACGCCGGTTTTGGCGGAAATTCTCGGGGCGTCCAAAGCCTCCAGACCAATCACATCTTCAATTTCATTGATGACACGTTCCGGATCTGCACTGGGCAGATCAATCTTGTTGATCACCGGAACCACGTCCAGATCATGATCCAGCGCCATATAAACATTGGCAAGAGTCTGCGCCTCAATACCCTGAGCAGCATCCACCACAAGAATGGCGCCGTCACAGGCAGCCAGGCTTCGGGAAACTTCATAATTAAAGTCCACATGTCCAGGGGTATCGATCAGGTTAAAGATATATTCCTCTCCATCCTTCGCCTTATATACAATACGAACCGCCTGAGATTTGATGGTAATCCCTCTCTCACGCTCCAGGTCCATATTATCCAGAATCTGCGCCTGCATCTCTCGCTCTGTAAGAAGACCGGTTTTTTCAATGAGCCGGTCTGCCAGAGTGGATTTGCCATGGTCAATGTGCGCAATAATACAAAAGTTACGAATTTTATTCTGGTCCATCATTCCAGAAACTCCTCCTTAAATTTCTCATCATCGAATATTTGTTTGCTAATGTTTTATTATAACACAGGAAAAGGCGGTTTGTCACCGCCTATTTTCCCTTCTGATCTACCATAGATTTAGTTTTTCTTGTAGAAGATATGATTTTTCTTCCATATTTTCTAAAATCTCATCATTCTTATCTCCTTTCAGCCTGGTCTATCGTGGAACATTTCAAAACTTTCAAAAATTTTCAAATTATTTGTGTCATTTTCCTCAAAATATGTTATACTACTAATACATTCACGTCGTCCTACAGTGTCTGTACACTTGAACATTTACGAAAGGAGAGATGCTGCCTTGGCTGGCAAATTAGGACTGAGCGAAACTGAATATAAAATCATGCGTTACATATGGGACCAGAATCTGGATATGTTTCCTGCCAGATTTATTCTGAAAAGTTTCGATGAGCAAGGCTATCACTGGGCTGGTCAGACAGTCAACACCTACCTGGAGCACCTGGTAAAAAAAAATGCCCTTGCATTCCGTATGCAGGGCCACCAGAAAGTTTACTATCCCACAATGAGCCATCGACTTTACCGTTCCTTCTGGCTGAAAAAAATAATTCTCCAAAACTTTGACAATGGAATGGATGATCTCATTGCAGCTCTGGACGATCTAAAGGAGGAATTCAATCTGCCTCAGAAACAGGAGCTGATCCGTCGTATGGGGACAGAGAACCAGTCTGAATGAAACAATCAGGGCAAAGAGCCAGTCAGCTCTGCCCTGTTTTTTTTTCGGAAAGTACCCGATTCAGAATATCTGCAAAGGGCTCCATGGCATTTTTCACTTCCCCAACGGTGTTGGTCTGAGCTCCTGCTTCCAGAAGCAGCGCCCTTGGACGCAAATGAAGATTGTAACGTAGCCCCGCCAGATAGATTCCTCTGTAAAAATCCGGATAATATTGAGCCGCCTGGTATTCCAGCTGGAAAGAAAATGCCAGATTATCCTGTATGTAAGGATTGGGCAGATCCGTTACCGGCCCATTGGCTGCCGTATAAGAAAGCCCATTGTAAAACATAATCTGCGCCGTCTGTTTGCCATTGATCTCTGTCACCAGATGACGGTCCTCTGGAACTCCATCCCGGTGAAGGTCAATAATCACCTCGATTCCCGGATTTTTCTCCAGCACCTTCTCCACATATGCCCTTGCATAGTCATATGCCTGGCTTCGGTCAAGCGCCCCGTCGATGATGTCAAAAGTCTTTCTCACATGAAGCACCTGATATCCATACGTTTCTCTGAGAATCCTGGTCAGATAATCCCCCACTCCTACAATGGTGTCCTCCACCTTTCCTTCTCTGGAATCTGCAAAGGTTTCCTGGGAATGGCTGTGGTAGATAAGGATCTGAGGGCCTTCCTTCTTTTTTTCCATTGTCAGATCTTTGGATAAAAATTCAGCTGCATTGAGCTGTTGCGGATTCGTCGCTGTATTGGGGTCCAGAATAAAAAACTGCCCCAGAAGGTATTCATAGTTGCGAAGCGCCTCCATGGAAAGGTCCACTTTAGGCGAAGGCTCTGCAGGTGTCACGTAAGCCGGCTTGTCCTTCTTTTTTTTCTTACTTTTTTTCTTTGTCTGCTTTTCTGCAGTTTTTTTCTCCCTCTGCGTTTCCTTCTCTGCCAGTTCTTCTTTTTTCTCCTGATTTTCTTCCTCTACCTGTTGTCCCAGGTATACGCCGTTATTTTCCATGATCATGTCACTGGTTTCCGGATCTTCTCCCGGTATGGTCTTCCTGGCTTTCTCCTCCAGAAAGCAATAAAGGGGGAATTGTCCAAACAGATTTTCCCTCCGGAGGGGCTGTCCTCCCAAAAGGACCAGGACAGCCACAAAGCACAGGCTCAAAGCCACGCAAAATGCCTTCTGGAACTTTGTCACCCAATCACCTCTTTACAGGTATCCTATGACAAAAGAAAAAAAATTATGAGCCCTGGTTTTCCCCGGAAAAGGCCATATTCAATCCCTCAGATATGGTAAAACTCAAATATTTCACAGTCTCATCCACATCCTTGGGCGTAACAAACATACTGTGCAAGTGAGGGGAAATCATTTCCTCCAGAAACTCCTTTTTTTCTGCTTCCTCCAGAGTTTCCAGAAGATGAGCCATGGAATCGTGAACAATTGTGGCTGCATCCACCACCGTGGGGACCCCGATGCCAATGACCTTCACCTTGAGATTTTCTTCGGTAAGTCCCACCCTGTGATTTCCCACACCGGAACCTGGATGGATTCCCGTATCTGTAATCTGAATGGTTCGGTTCAGTCTCCTGGTACTTCTTGCAGCAAGAGCATCTATGGCTATGACCACATCTGGTTTCGTTTCTTCTACAATTCCCTGAACGATTTCTGAGGATTCCATTCCTGTCTGAGCCATAACCCCTGGAACAATACCGCTGGTGCGATGCATCCATTCCACTCCCATTCCCTGAAATCCGTATTCCCGTATGATATGCCTGGTCATACGCAGATTTTCCACCACATGAGGGCCAAGAGAATCCGCTGTGATATTCTGATTTCCAAGGCCCACTACCAGAATGGACTTCTCCTTTTCCAGATCCAGAAGCTGTCTCAGATGAAAGGCAATTTCCTCTGAAATCTCCCGATGGTAATCCTCATCTGGAATGGAAAGTCCCGGCGCTTCCATGGTAATATAATTCCCCTGGGGCCTTCCCATTGCCTTTGCTCCGTTTTCTGTACATATTTTTACCACAGTGGTGCGGATATCCTTTTGCTCGTCATATGTTTCCCGTACCTCCACACCCCGGATTTCCACGTTCTCTTCTGTAAAACGCTCTCTTGTCTCCAGCGCCAGGTCTGTTCTGATTCTGTAGCTTCCCAACATACTTTTTTCCTCCATTTTCCCTGAACTTATGGAACGCTTTTGCTTTTCCTTATTTTTTGCGTTTTTTATAAAAATATGTATTGACATTTCCTTTTGATTATAATAAACTAAATAAGCATGTTTCGTAGAAGCGCCCGTGTCTGTTTCTGCGAAGGTAGAATTTTTATTATTACGATCAGTCAAGCATTGGAGGTGTACGAATTGGCTAACATTAAATCTGCAAAGAAAAGAATTTTAGTAAACAAAACAAAAGCTGATAGAAATAAAGCAATCAAATCTGCTGTTAAGACTTCTATCAAAAAAGTTGACGCTGCTGTAGCTGCAAACGATAAAGCTGCTGCTCAGGCTGCTCTTACCAGTGCAATCTCTACAATCAGCAAAGCAACATCCAAGGGTGTTTACCACAAAAACAACTGTGCAAGAAAGGTTTCCCGTTTAACAAAAGCTGTTAACAGCATCGCTTAATTAAGGAATCCATTGTTTTAATTATAAGCTTATGATTAAAAGAAAGCAGTCACAACCGTCATGTGACTGCTTTTTTTCTTGCATTTTCTTCCATTGTGCCTTATGATATGGAAGGAATTTTTTTGTTTCAGGAGGAAAGATTATGAAAAGAGAAAACTTCGGTTCTCGAATGGGATTTCTGCTGGTAAGCGCCGGATGTGCCATCGGCATTGGCAATGTATGGCGTTTTCCTTACGTTGCCGGCGAAAACGGCGGCAGCGTTTTTGTACTGTTCTATCTGCTCTTTTTGCTGATCATGGGTGTTCCTGTCCTTACCATGGAACTGGCTGTGGGACGTGCAGGGCGAAAAAGTGCAGTACAAGCTTACAAAGCGCTGGAACCTAAGGGCAGCAAGTGGCACATTCACGGCTGGTTCTGCATCCTTGGCTGTCTTCTGCTTATGATGTACTACACCACCGTAGCCGGATGGATGCTCAGCTACTTTCTTAAATTTGTTACCGGCAGCTTCCATAATATAGAAGCAAAGGAAGTCAGCAATGTCTTTCAGACGCTCCTTGGCAATCCTAAGGAGATGGGTCTCTGGATGACAGTGATTGTTATTGCCGGATTCCTGGTATGCAGCTTTGGTCTGCAGAAGGGACTGGAACGTATTTCCAAATGGATGATGAGTGTACTGCTGCTTCTCATTGTAGTTCTTGCAGTTCACAGCCTACTGCTCCCGGGCGCAAAGGAAGGGCTTGCCTTTTATCTTCTCCCTGACTTTTCCAGAGCATCCAGCATTGGTTTTGACAAGGTTATTACCGCTGCCATGAACCAGTCCTTCTTTACCTTAAGCCTTGGCATTGCTGCCATGGAGATTTTCGGAAGCTATATGTCCGACAAGCATACCCTTCCAGGTGAAGCTGTGCGTATCTGTGGTCTGGATACCTTCGTGGCGCTGATGTCCGGTCTGATCATTTTCCCGGCCTGCTTTTCCTTTGGCGTACAGCCGGATTCCGGTCCCTCTCTGATCTTTGTCACACTGCCAAATGTTTTTGTAAATATGGCTGGAGGAAGAATCTGGGGCGCATTATTCTTTCTGTTTATGACCTTTGCCAGCTTTACCACGGTAATCGCTGTCTTTGAGAACCTGATGTCCTCTGCCATTGATAATTTCGGATGGAGCCGTAAGAAATCCACAATTGTCAATTTTGTACTGGTACTTGTCACCAGTATCCCCTGTGTCCTGGGATACAATGTATGGAGCGGTCTTACCTTCCCTGGAGGACGAAACGTTCTGGATATGGAAGACTTTCTGGTCAGCAACCTGCTCCTTCCGGTGGGATCTCTGATCTACCTTTTGTTCTGCGTGAGCAAATGGGGCTGGGGCTTTGACAAATATATAGCAGAAGCTAATACAGGAGAAGGGTTTAAATTCCCCAAGAGCAAAGCTCTGAAATATTACTTCCAGTTTGTTCTGCCTGTTCTGATTCTGGTCATTCTGATTCAGGGACTGCTTTAACAAACGAAAGAGCGAAACCTTTGGTTTTTTCCAAAATCAAAGGCTCCGCTCTTTTTTATTTTGCGCTGTTTCTGGCTGTGCTGTATTTTACGATCAAAAGCTCCACACTAAGCACATCTCCCAGCTGTCCGGTCTTTACTGCCTCTTCCGCATCCACAAAATCCTTTACTGCTCCTTCCAGTTCCTCCACCGTATACGCTCTTGCGCAAGAAGACAGATTCCGCACTACAAAAGAAGGCACTCCCAGCCGTGAAGAAAGCTCCTGCCCGGAACTCCCCTCCGCGGTAAGTTTTTTGGTCAGAAGAAGCTGACGAAATTGTTTGGCCAGAAGGAACAGGATACGCATGGGCGGCTCCCGAAGAGTCAGAAGGTCATAATACAACTCCAGCGCCCGTTTCTGATTCCTCTCTGTAACAAAACGCACCATATCAAAAATCTTATTGGCCGTCTGTGTGGTACACACATCCTCAATATCCTTGGCAGTCACCACATCTCTTCCCATGGTGTAGGTAATCAGCTTTTCCAGTTCCATGCGAAGATTCCCCATATCGGTTCCCGTTTTTGTGAGAAGAAGCTCCATATCCCGCTGGGTAATCTTCCGCCCTTCCCGCCCCAGGATTCCTGCTGCCCAGCGCATCAGGGATTTTTCATCCTGTCTGGCAAATTCAACAATCCGTCCGCAGTTTTTTACAGCCTTATACATGCGGCTGCGCTTGTCTACCTCTGATTCCACAAACAGAAGGCGCACATAGTCAGGAAGCTCCTTCATATAATCTGCAAGTTCTTCACATTTATTTTTAAAAAAACCGGAGTTTTCCACAAGAATCACTCGATACTCTGCAAAAAAGGGCATGGTTTCACAAAGATCGATCACTTCCCGCACCTGGATGCCTTTCCCTTCATAGCGGCTGAAATTCATGGTATCTCCTTCCGGATTCAGCGCTGACAGCAGTTTTTGTTTATACTGCTGTTTCAAATAGGTTTCTTCCCCCAAAAAAAGATAGACCTGTTTATAATTTCCTGTTTTGATGTCTTCCTGTATACTTTTCAAGTTTCTTACTCCTGTCCCGTTTTCTTCTATCACCATACCACAAAATCTTCCCGGAGAAAAGTCATAACTGTGTTTCTGTAAGAAACCGCTCCACCTTCATACCGCCGTTTTGGACCTTGATACAGATTGCTCCGTTTTTCATGGTAAATTCTACCTGGGCGCCAGCCGCTTTCAGACGTTCCACCGTTTCTTTGGAGGGGTGTCCGTATCGATTACTGACTGAACAGGAGATCACAGCCAGATCCGGGGCTATCTGCTCCAGAAATTCCTCGCAGGAAGAATAACCGGAACCATGATGACCCACTTTAAGAAAATCCACGTTTTCTAAAAACGGTAAAAGCTCCTTCTCCGTTTCTTCTCCTATGTCTCCGGTAAACAGTCCGGAAAAATCCTGATACTCTGCCAGAAATACCATTGCCTCTTCATTTACATCCTTGCCTGGACTTCCCTCTTTGGGAGACAGCACCAAAAGTCTTACCCCATCCAGAAGGAAACTGTCACCCCTGACTGCTGTCTCCACCGGAACTCCTGCATTTTTTGCCAGCTGTTCCAGCTCTTGATAAGCCTTGGGCTTCTCCTTCAGTTCCGGAAGCACCAAAAGCTTTATTTCTATTGCGGTCAGTCCATTTTCTATCTGATGGAGCAATTCTCTCACCCCACTGATGTGATCTTCATCGGTATGGGAGATAAAAACCCCATCCAGACAACGGATTCCCTGGCTTTTTAGATAGGGAAGAAGCTGATATCGGCAAAGTTTTGACTTGTTGGAACTCCCTCCGTCAATCAGCAGGTGATGACGTCCCGGTGTTTCCATTACAATTCCATCCCCCTGTCCCACGTCCAGACAAGTGATGGAAAAGGTTCCCCCAGGGCGAAAACCAATGACCAGAATCCCTGTTATCAGCAGCGTCACAAAAAATACCTTTCCATAACGCGTTCCCCTTTTTCCCATCCACAAAGCAGCCCCCAGGAAAAGCAGATACCCTGCCATTTGCCACAATGCCGGCTGTCCTGCTACCCAGGTACAAAAAGAAAATTTTCCGGCCAAAACGCAGAGAAACTGATATATCCACAAAAGAGCCCGTCCCGGCAAAAAGGCCAGAGCTGCCACCCCCGGAAAAACCAATCCCAGAAGACAGCCGCATACGCCGCTTAACAGCACCACGCCCACCGTGGGAAGCACAAACAGATTCAGAAAAATCCCTGCAACAGAAATCTCTCCATAGGAATAAAGCACTGCCGGCAATGTCACCAGCTGTACCCCAAGGGAATTGACCAGCCCTCTTGTCACTTTTCCCTTTCCGCCCAAAATCTCCAGGAATATTGGTGAGATTACCCCAATCCCCAGAACTGCTCCAAAAGACAGCCAGAAGCTGCTGCCCAAAAGATTGGCTGGCGCGTCCAAAAGCAGGAATATGGCAGAAAGAGCCAGAGCCGTTACCATATCGTAACACCGTCCCAAAAGCCTTGCTCCCACCGAAAGGAGAAACATGGTTACAGCCCGCATGGCAGATACGCTTCCTCCTGTCATCATCCCATACAGAAAAAGAAGGGTCAGGGACAAAAGCCCCGCCGGTACAAGTCCCATTCCGGTTTTGTTCAGAAGCTGGAAGAGCCCCATTCCAAGAAGACTGATGTGGAGGCCGGAAATGGCCAGAATATGTACAATTCCTCCCATTTGATACTGATCCTTTGTTTCCTCCGGAAGCTGGGAGCGGTCCCCCAGAACCATGGCCTGGAACACTGGCGCCCCTTCTTTTGCCCCTTCTGTCAGAAGGGCGGACATTCTTTCCCGAAAAACAGCAAGCTGTTCTCCCAGCTTCCAGTAAGTTCGTGATTTCTTTTGGATTACTCCCTCCTTCAGAAAATACCAGATATGGTCGCAGGCATAATACCGGGAACTGTGAAACTCTCCCGGATTTCTGGGTTCCTGTACTGGTTCCAGTTTTCCGGCCACCCAAAGAACCGTACCAACTGGCACTTTTTGTTTTTCTTTTGTAAATACTCGTATGTTTTCAATGGAAATTTTTTCAGACTGATGAATCAGATAAGCATTTTTCAGATAGATAGACTGGGAAATTTCTGTGTCTGTGCACCTTTGGACCTCCCCGAAGATCATTGCATCCGGATGGGCCAAGATCCATTCCTGCACTTTCCCGGGAAGGGGATTTCCTCCCAGAAGAGGAATCCCCAGAAAGTGGCAGAAACACATGGCAGCCATCAGAAGCAGGCACAAAAGACACACCGGTCTTTTTCCCATAACCGCTCCTTACTCCCCGGCTTCCCCTTCCGGAAGCACAAGGCTGTCATTTTTTTCAAAAAACTGGTACAGATCCACGCTTTCTCCAAACAGCAGATTGCTCTGTCCGTCAACGGAAATCTGCACTCTTTTTGCATCGCATACCGATAAAACTGTGTTTACCACAGAATAAACAGCTGTTTCCACAGAAACCTCCGGCAGATAATCCAGGAAATTTCTGTCCAGATCCAGATAACAGGTTTCATCTGCAATGGTTACACTTCGCACAGAAGTATTTCCGGATATGGTAGGATAATTTCCTTTTTCCATGGGACCTTTGGCTAGCTGCTCCAGAATCACCTGTTCCTTTGGTATATTTCTGCGGTAATAGAGGCTTCTGGTTTCTTTTTTGAGATTTTTGCCTTCCTTGTCTGTGAAATACAGGGAAAAGAAAGCGTATCGATAGGCATCCATATCTGTGCCTTCATCCTCCACAAAATCTCCGGCAGACATTTCTCCCACTTCAGCCCCTCTGGAATCCAGAAGGGGGCTGCCGTTTATGGTAAAACGTACTGCTTCGATTCCGGTAATCTGGGTAAATGCCTTTACCACACCTGCCCGTACCAGCACCTCTCTTGCCCGGCTCATTTTCTCGTAAGCTCTGTTAAAGTCAATGGTAAGTACCCCGTTATCTCCCGGATCATAGGTATTGATTTCCACATCCTTTGGAAGAAGATTGGCCTTGTTTCCCTCCAGGCCCTTATTAGCAATGCGCCGCATCAGATCTTCCAGAATCCGGCTGGAATCTTCGCTCTCCGGTACATAGGGTTCTCTTTTCAGCTTCGTCTCACCCGGGTTCAGATAATAAAAATAATATTTGTATTTTTGTTCCTGATTCTGACTTCCATCTGTCTCAATCCGGCATCCGGATACAAGAATGCCCAGCATCAGAGACAGCGCAAGAACCGTCAATACTTTCTTCACCTGGCACCTCCTACGGAATATATGACAAAGGAATCCGAACAGAGAAGGTGGTTCCTTCTCCTTCCTTACTGAATACCTTGATGGCTCCATGATGCATGGCAATGGAGCTTCTGGTAATTGCAAGACCAAGACCGGTTCCGTTGATTTCCCTGGAATGGGATTTGTCCACACGATAGAATCGCTCAAAGATCATTTCCAGGGACTCCTGTGGGATTCCCATACCGGAGTCTGCCACGGTAACGTAAAAATACTTGTGGTCCGCATCCAGTGAAACCCGTACCCATCCGTCATCCACATTATATTTGATCCCGTTTTCCACAAGGTTGGTGATTGCCAGCGTAAATTTCACCTCGTCCACATCTGCCTCCACCGGTCGGAAACAATCCAGGATCAAATCAATGTTTCGCTTGTCTGCAATGGGACGAAGTCTTTTCAGGATATCTTCCAGAAGCCGGTTGATGTCCATATGGGCAATGGTCACATCTGCCGCCTTTTTATCCATTTTTACAAGGGAAAGAAGATCCGTAATAATCTTGTTTTCCCGGTCAATCTCTGCGGTAATGTCCCGCATAAACTCCTGATATAATTCCTCAGGAACACCAGATTGTCCCACCAGAGAATCTGCAAGCACCTTCATGGAAGTCATAGGCGTTTTCAGTTCATGGGACACATTGGATACAAATTCCTGTCTGGATTCATCCAGAACCTTCATTCTGGACAACATCTTATTAAAGGCATCGGTAATCAGCTCTGTCTCTGTATAATCAGGTACGGAAATCTCTTCATTTTGGAATCCATCTGTGAGATCTTCAATGGATTTGGTGACTCTTGCAAAAGGCTTCACCAGAATGGTGGACAAAAGATACGCCACAAATACTGACAGGACGATAATAATTCCTATGATCAGAAGCTCCTTCTGCTCCACAGCATCCGTAATTTCTTTCATTGAGCCGGAATCCATGTACATCAGCATCACGCCCTGAAGCTGTTTCACATCCGGGCTCTGCACAGGCACTGCCATTTTAAAAAGGCCGCTCTCTTTTTCATAACTGACAGCCTCCTGTCCCATAAAACACTGAATGGCTTCCTGACATACCAGGGTCTTTCCCTCTTCTGCTCCATAAGTATCCTTCACAATCTTAAAGTCCCTGTCCAGAAGAAGGATTCTTCCGCTGTAAAGATTAGACAACAACTCCAGCTTGCTGTTCACAATCTGCGAGCTGGAGTCATTGAGATAATTCTCTTTAATTAACAGGCTGCACAACATGTCACTCTGCCGTCTTACTTTTTCCACATAGCACTCGACGGCCTGATCCCTGTAATTTTGAATTACCAGGTTCATCACAATAACACTTGGCAGGATTCCCAGAATAATCAGAATGATCAGGATACGAAAACGCAGGCTTTTAAAAAATCTGGTTTTCTTCTTCATTGGTTATGCCTGAAAATAATAGCCTACACCCCACTTGGTGTGTACATATTTCGGCTCACTGGGATTTGCCTCAATTTTTTCACGGAGACGACGGATATGTACATCCACAGTTCTTACATCTCCCGGATACTCGTAACCCCACACAATGTTCAGCAGATTTTCCCGGCTGTAGACCTTATTGGGATTAAACACCAGAAGCTCCAGTACGTCAAACTCCTTGGCCGTTAAATTAATCTCTTTTCCTGCGATGAACACACGACGGCCCTCACAGTCCATTTTCAGATCTCCCACCTGGATATTTTTGGCCTTTTCCTTTTCTTCCTGTGCGCTTCCTGCTCTTCTCATAATCGCCTTGATCCGCGCCTTCACCTCAAGGATATTAAACGGCTTGGTAATATAATCATCTGCGCCATATTCCAGTCCCAGAATCTTATCCATATCCTCGCCCTTCGCTGTAAGCATAATGATGGGCACATTAGAAAATTCTCTGATCTGCTGGCATACCTCCAGTCCATCCATCTTTGGAAGCATCAGATCCAGAAGAATGATATCGTATTTCGTTTCTTTGGCTTTCTCCACTGCTTCTTCACCATCGTAAGCGCAGTCTACTTCCATGCCTTCCTGTTCCAGGCTGAAACGGATTCCCTTTACGATCAGCTTTTCATCGTCTACTACCAATACTTTCCTGCTCATTTCTGTTCTCCTTATCTTAAACCTCTATGTTATCTTTTATCTTCTGAAAGGTGCCTTCCTTAATCCCCGGTACATTCAGGATCTCCTCAATACTGGAAAAGCCGCCGTTTTCCTCCCGCCAGGCAAGAATTGCCTCTGCCTTGGACTGTCCGATTCCGGTGAGAGTCATAAGCGCTTCTGCATCTGCAGTATTCAGGTTCACCCTGGCATCTTCTTCCTGTACTTCGGCGCCCTCTTCCTTCGTACTCTCCATGGGAGAAGGCTGTTCCTTCACTTCTTCCTTTGTAGGGATGTATACCTGCTGTCCATCTCCCAGGCTCTGGGCCTGATTGACATAAGTTCCTGCCGCCTGGGGCAGAAGACCTCCGGCCTTTTCGATTGCCTGAAAGACACGGCTTTCTGCCTCCAGTCGATAAACTCCTGGCCTGGCCACCGCTCCGCATACATCCACGTATATCTCAGCCGGCTCGTCAGGTGAAGGAGATACTGTCTTTGTAACTCCCTCCGTTTTTTTGTCCTTCTGATCTGTTTCCTGCTGAAATTCACGGTTTTCTTCTGGCTCCTGAGCCTCCAGATGAGTCTCTGTTCTTATGAATTCTGCATCCCGGCTTCCACAGCCGGCAGACAAAATCCCCAAACAGGCAACAAAAGACGCCAGAAAAAATCCTCTGTTTTTCTCTTTGTTTCCTCTGTTCATAAACGGGTTCCTTCCTTGCCCTGATTTTGGCATAAGGCTCCCCATTTTCATACTTAACCATCTCTTATTTTAACCAATTCCACCCTATTTTACAATAGGTAACTTTATCTTTCCTATTTTCCGGGAAGCTTAAAAAGTACAATCCCTACAATGGCAACCCCCATTCCCAGAATCTTTCTCCAGGAAAACGGCTGACGGTCCACACCAAACAAGCCAAACAGTTCAATGAGATATGCCACAGCAAGCTGGGAAATCACAATAAGCATAGCTGCCTTGGCAGGTCCCAGACTCCCCATACTCTTAATAACGGTAACTGTAATAAAAGCCCCGATCACGCCTCCCAAGAGGGTGTATTTGTTTTCCACCTGCCAAAGAGCCCCAACGCTCTCCCTCCCGGTAAACAGCCAGGCCGCCACACACACCAGAAATGCCGACAGCTGCACCCATCCGGTGGACACCCACAAACTGGTCTGTTTGGTCACCTCCGTATTAAACACCCCCTGTACGCTCATCAATGCCCCGGACAACAGGGCGATCAAAATTCCCCACATAAGAAAACCTCCCATTCTGCCCAAAAGAGGTACTGCATTTGCAGCACCTCTTTTGTCTTTTCCGATTATTATATTCTGTTTTTTTCTTATTATGCAAAGTCTCCTCATCTTTTTCACACTCAGGAATTCCGGATACTTTTCAGGGCTTTCGTAAGTTTCAACGGATTTCCATAATGAAGGGTTCCAAACCGGAACAGCTTAGCTGCCAGAACTCCTGTAATCCAACAGCTTCCCAGAAGAAGCGCCAGGGACAGCGCAATTTCCCAGAATGCCACATTTCCCATGGAAATCCGGATAAACATAGCATTTCCTGAGGTAAAGGGAACAAAGGATGCCACCTTCATAAGAAGGGTGTCACTGTTGGAAAGTCCCACCATGGCAATCAGGAAGGAAGCCACATAAATCAGTGTCACAAGAGTTGAACTCTTACTGATATCCTCTGTTTTGGATACCATGGCTCCCAGGGTTCCAAAAATAAATGCATATAAAAGATAACTCAGGGTTCCAAATACCACATAGGCAAGAAGCACCTTCGAGGGTACATCAAAGAGGAAGTCCAGCATACCGCCCCAGGCATCCGAAAAAGCACCATATGTAACAAATCCGGTACCAAGAATCAGTACGGTCTGCAAAATTCCTGCAATGGCGCCTGCCAGTACCTTTCCAAAAATCAGGCTGTTGGGATTCACGCTGGTTACCAGAATTTCAATGGCACGATTGCTTTTTTCCGTGGTAACTGACACCGCGATCATCTGTCCATAAAACAGGATCAGGAAGTATACAATAAACACCAGCGCATAGGTATAGCCATAATTCCGCACACTGTTTTTGCCCAGGATTTCCGTATCCAAAACTACACCAGTGGTTTCCGCCTTTTGGATCTCTTCCGGAGTCATCCCAAAGGATGCGAGATACTGTTCCTTCTGATACCGCGCCATAGCCTGTTCAAATGCGTCAGACAAATAATCCGATACAGAAAGGTTATTTACCACATAGGTAGCTTCTCCTGCTCCATTCAAAATAAATCCGGCTTCAATCTCTTCTTTTTCCACAGCCTGCTTCAATTCCGTTTCCTTCTCATAAGTTTTCCACTGTGCAGGAAGATAAGACAGAAGACTTTCCACATCCTCCACTTCCTCTGTGTTCACAAAGATTCCAAGATTCTCTAATTCCTCTGCGGTTTCTGCACCATTGTCCGATTCCTTTGGCCCCAGAAGACCAGGAATCAAAGTAGGCACCACGATCACACCCACGATCAAAAGAACCAGGACAAGTGTGGTAATCACAAAACTTTTGTTCTTAAAGTAATTGTTCAGCTCAAATTTCAGTACGGTCAAAAACTGTTTCATTCCTCATCTCCTGCCTTTTCCACAAAAATATCGTTTAACGACGGTTCATACAGACCAAAAAATTCCAGATCTATATTTTGTTCCAAAATTCGTTTCAGGATCTTTTCTTTCCCGTCTGCACTTTTTTTCCTCACCACCACCCGATCCTTCTGTATCCGTTCCACCTCAAGAAGATCGGAGAAGGAATCTTTCAGGCGAACTGCAAATTCTGTGGGACTTTCATCCAGACTGGATAACACCAGGCGTTCCCGGCCAAAGTCTCTTTTGATTTCACGAAGATCGCCGGAAAGAACAATCTCTCCATGATTTAAAATCACTATATCCTCACAGAACTCTTCCACATAACTCATCTGATGGCTGGAAAATAAGACGATTTTTCCAATCTGAATCTGTTCCCGGATTACATCCTTTAAGATCTGAGAATTTACTGGGTCCAGACCGGAAAATGGTTCGTCCAGAATGATGATCTCCGGATCACAGATCAGCGTCTGCGCCAGCTGTACCTTCTGCTGATTTCCCTTGGAAAGAGTTTCCAGTTTCCGGTTCTCATATTCCAGAACTCCCATCCGCTCCAGCCATTTTCTGGCATGTTCCTTCGCTGTTTTTGGGTTTAGTCCACGTAAAACCCCAAGATAGACCAGCTGCTCAGAAACCGTTTTCTTTGGATAAAGACCTCTCTCTTCCGGAAGATAGCCAATCTGATGTTCTCTTGGAAGAAAGGGCTTCCCGTCCAGCAGAAGGGTTCCGCTGTTTGCCTTAAAAACATCCATCAAAATACGGATGGTGGTTGTCTTTCCTGCTCCATTCCGTCCAAGAAGTCCCAACGCCTTCCCGCTTTCTGCGGAAAAAGAGATCCCATGGAGGATTTCCGTTTCTCCAAAGGATTTTTTGATATTTTTTGCCTCCAGTTTCATGACATTTCTCTCCTTTTCTGTTTATCTGCAGTTCCTGCAATACGTAATCGTCGTGATCAGCCATACCACACAAAGCATAAACACTGCCATAATTCCGGTATTCCAGAACATATGGCAAAGCATGGCGATCACTGTCAGCATGGGCATTATTTTGGATACCAGAATGTAAGCTTTATAAGCCGCCTGGTAAATCTTGGTCCTCTCCGCCTCGTCACAGCTTGCCAGCCATTGTTCCTGGAATTTCCGTGAGGTAGGATCTTCCGATCCAAAACGGTCCGGATGCTGCTTCTGTATCAGTTTTACATACCGTACTTGCCAGATTCCCTGATAAATGCTCTGCAGCAAAAATACCCCAAAGGTTGTCAAAAGAAAAATCAGTTCTATCTTTTGCAGTTGTTCCATATAATCCATGGAATATCCTGTGGACAATAACAGAAGAGAAAGCACACTTAATATGGTGTGGTAGATCATGCCGTTACTGCCAATTTTTTCGTAGGCTTCTTCTCGTTCCTCATAATCCTCTTCCGCCTCTTCCAGATCCTTTCCCAGCCTTTCCATCGTGCTTAAGGTATATTCCCCTCCAAAAATCAATGCGACTGTGAGAAAAATCATCACCGGCAGAAGCTGACTGCGTATGAAGCCGATAATTCCTTCCATTCCTGAGCCTACTGGTTGAAAAGATGCCATTGCAGACGTTGCTCCGATGATTCCGCCTACAACTGCACCTGCCAGAAGAAGTAACAGCAGTTTTACATAGGTGTTCATTTTCTTCTTTGTCTTCATTCTTCATTCTCCTCATAGGAAAAAATTTCTTCTACCGAAACATCAAAAATCTTAGCCAGCTTCAGCGCCAGCGCCACAGAAGGGGAATAATCGCCCCTCTCGATCAGGCTGATGGTCTGCCTGGACACGCCGCTTCGCTTTCCCAGTTCGGACTGATTGATCCCCAAACGGGCTCGATGCTCTTTCAAAGAGTTATACAATGGCATTTCTCCATTCCCCCCCCCTGTTTTTCTGACATATTTCATTGTCATTATGACAACTTTTCTTGTCATTTATCATATCATTGACAAAGAAAGTTGTCAATCTGTTTTTTTAAACTGAATTGGAATCTAAGATACCAATTCTACAAAAATATTCAGGGGGAACCAAATTGGTTCCCCCTGTCCTTCTACAACAATTCCATATTGATAGACTTCTAATCTTCTTTTCTCGCCTCTCGAACCAGCATACTCATGATACTCTCCTTTTTATGCCAATGCCCGCTCCAGTTTTTCCACCATCTCGTCCACCTGCGCTTTGGTAATGACCAGCGGCGGCACCATTCGGAGAACGTCACTTCCTGCTGAGATCACAAGAAGCCCTTCCTCCAGCGCCTTTGAGACCACCGCTCCCACAGGACGGCCACAGATCACAAGACCCTGCATAAAGCCCATTCCTCTTCTTGCGGAAACGCAGTCATATTTTTTCACCAGCTGATCCAGTTTTTCTTCCAGATATGGAGTCAGTTCCTGTACATGGGCCAGGATAGCATCTTTTTCATAAATCTCAAATACCTTCTTTACAGCCGCACATACAAAAGGATTTCCTCCATAGGTGGTTCCGTGATCTCCCGGTACCAACGAAGCCAGGGCCGCTTTTTTGTTTAACACAAAGGCGCCCACCGGAACACCACAGCCAAGAGCCTTGGCACAGGTCATAATATCCGGCTGCACTCCATAAGCCTGCCATGCAAAATAATGTCCGGTTCTTCCCATTCCGCACTGAATCTCATCAAAAATCAGGAGAATATCCTTTTCCTCACAAAGCTCTCTGAGACCTTTTAAAAACTCCACGGAAGCCGGATAAATACCGCCTTCCCCCTGTACCACCTCTGTGATAATGGCGCAGGTTTTTGGTGTGATCTGAGCCTTTACACTTTCCAGATCATTAAAATCTGCAAATTTCACACCTCCTGGCAGAGGTTCAAAGGGCTCTCGATAGTGAGCGTTTCCCGTAACTGCAAGGGCGCCCATACTTCTTCCGTGAAAAGAATGATTCATGGCAATAATCTCATGATCTGAGTGACCGTCTCTGGTATACGCATATTTTTTCGCCGCCTTTAATGCGCCTTCAATGGCTTCCGTCCCGCTGTTGGTAAAAAAGGCTTTTGTCATACCGCTTGCCTGAATCAGTTTTTCTCCTGCCTGACTCATGGGCTCATTATAATAGAGATTGGATATATGAGTCAGCTTATCAATCTGCTCTTTTAATGCCTCGTCATAACCTGGATAGTGATAACCCAGGGAGTTTACTGCGATCCCGGCTGCAAAATCCAGATATTTGTTTCCTTCTGTATCGTAGAGATAACAGCCCTCTCCATGGTCAAACACCACTGGAAAACGATTGTACGTATGAAGAATATACGCTTCTGCTTCTTTCATCTGGTCATTCATGTTCGTCATAATATTTTTCGCCGTCCTCTCTTAATATGGCTGTTCCAATTCCTTTGTTGGTGAAGATTTCCAGAAGAAGGCTGTGAGGAATCCGTCCATCCAGAATATGTACCCGTTTTACACCATGCTCAATGGCGTCAATGCAGTTCTGAAGTTTGGGAATCATTCCACCTCCCACAAAGCCATCTGTGATCAGTTTCTCTGCCTCATGAACGTGAAGCTCGGAAATCAGACTGGAAGGATCCTCCTGATCCTTATAAACGCCTTCAATATCAGAAAGGAATGCCAGTTTTTCTGCCTGTACAGCTTCCGCAATGGCGCAGGCAGCATCATCCGCATTGATGTTATAAGTATCAAAGTTTTCGTCATAACCCACGGGAAAGATCACCGGAAGGAAATCCTTTTCCAGAAGATCATAAAGTACCTTAGGATCTACCTTTGTAATCTTGCCTACATAGCCGATATCTTCTCCATTGGAAAGCTTCTTCTCGCACTGGAGAAGTCCTCCGTCCTTTCCGCTGATTCCAACTGCCTTGATTCCCAGTGACTGTACCAACGTTACCAGTTCTTTGTTCACCTTGGATAACACCATTTCTGCAATTTCCATGGTATCCTTATCTGTCACACGCAATCCATTGACAAACCGGGCTTCCATGCCCACCTTGCCTACCCAGCGGCTGATTTCCTTCCCGCCCCCATGAACGATAATGGGCTTAAAGCCAACCAGCTTCAAAAGAACTGCGTCCTTGATCACGTTCTTTTTTAATTCTTCATCTAGCATGGCGCTTCCCCCATACTTGATCACTACAATTTTACGATTAAATCTCTGAATATAGGGCAAAGCCTCAATTAACACCTCTGCCTTATCCAAATATTTCTGATTTACCATCACACATACCTCTTTTCCTGAATCCGATTCCCAACTCCCTGTTCTCTTAACTTCTGTAATCGGCATTGATTTTCACATAATCATAAGTCAGATCGCAGCCCCATGCGGTTGCTGTGCATTCTCCCATCTTAATATCTGCAATGGCAGTCACCGCTTCCTCTGAAAGAATTCTGGTGGCTTCCTCTTCGCTGTATCCGGTGGAAACACCATTCTCGATGATCTTGATCTTTCCTGCTTTACTCTCAAAGTACAGATCCACCTTTTCCGGATCAAACTGTGCTCCGGAGTATCCCATGGCACAGAGGATTCTGCCCCAGTTGGCGTCATGTCCGTAAATAGCGGCCTTTGTCAGAGAAGAAGTCACTACCGATTTACTCAGTGTCACAGCCTGTTCCTTACTCTCTGCTCCCACGATTTTCACTTCAAAAAGCGCGGTAGCGCCTTCGCCGTCCCCGGCGATTTTTTTTGCCAGAGTCGTGTTTACATAATTCAATGCCTTCTTAAAGATCTCATAATCCTGATTTTTTTCTGTAATCTTTGGATTTTCTGCCAGTCCATTGGCCAGGAGAAGGACGGTATCGTTGGTGGAGGTATCTCCATCCACGGAAACCATATTATAGGTATCCTGCACATCCTTGCTCAATGCAGCCTGAAGCATCTCCTTGGAAATGTTCGCATCTGTGGTCACAAAGCCCAGCATGGTACACATATTTGGGTGAATCATACCGGAGCCCTTACACATACCGCCCACAGTTACTGTTTTTCCACCAATCTCCACCTGCACGGCCACTTCTTTTTTTACCGTATCGGTAGTCATAATGGCTTTTGCCGCCTGGGTTCCCGCTTCTAAATCCTCTTTCAGAACCGGCGCCATCGCTTTTACGCCGTTGGTAATCCGGTCCATGGGAATCTGCATCCCGATGACGCCCGTGGAAGCCACCAGAACCTGATCTGACGAAATGTTCAACGCTTCTGCTGCCGCCTCTGCGGTTTCCCTGCAGTATCCATATCCTTCTTCCCCTGTACAGGCATTGGCGATCCCGCTGTTGCAGACCACTGCCTGGGCATAGGGATGATGGTACACAATTTCCTGATCCCATTTTACAGGAGCAGCCTTCACTACGTTGGTGGTAAAGGTTCCTGCTGCCACACAGGGAACCTTGCTGTAGATCATCGCCATGTCGGTTCTGCCTTTATACTTGATTTCTGCTGCTGCAGCTGCCGCCAGAAACCCTTTCGCTGCGGTTACGCCGCCTTCTGTCACCTTTATCATATTCAATTCCTCCCTTTTACGGAACCATAGGAATCTGCGCCAGACCCTCTGTCTCCTCAAATCCAAACATCAGATTCATATTCTGTACTGCCTGACCAGCCGCTCCCTTGATAAGATTGTCAATGGCGCCCATCATAATAATCCGGTTGGTTCTTGGGTCAAGCTTAAAGTTTACATCCACAAAATTGCTGCCTTCTACCCATCTGGTCTGAGGACATGCATCCCGATTCAGAACACGGACAAAAGTTTCCTTTTCATAATATTTATCATAAGCAGCCTTCACCTCTTCATAGGTCACTTCTTTTGTAAGAGATGCATAGGCGGTTACCAGGATTCCCCGGTTCATCGGCACCAGATGAGGCGTAAAGTTGATCCGCACTTCCTGTCCGCAGGCATATCCCAGCTGATCCTCAATTTCCGGTGTATGGCGATGAGAAGCCACCCCATACGCCTTGATGTTTTCATTTACCTCACAGTAAAGATTATCTACCTTAGCTCCTCTTCCAGCTCCGGAGGTTCCGGATTTCGCGTCAATGATAATGGTATTTGGATCAATCATTCCTTCCTTTAACAATGGGTAAATGGATAAGGTGGAACAGGTTGGATAACACCCTGGATTCGCCAGAAGTCTTGCTTTTTTAATATCCTCACGGTTCACCTCACACAGCCCGTAAATCGCTTCCTCTACAAACTGGGGAGAGGGATGGGTGATTCCATACCATGCTTCGTATTTTTCAACATCTTTGATACGAAAATCTGCGCTCAGATCAATAACCTTGGCTCTGGATAAAATTCCTTCATTTACAAGAGAGGCGCAAAGCCCCTGAGGCGTTGCTGTAAAGATTACATCCACTTCATCTGCCAGCGCTTCCATATTATCTTCCATGCATTTGGCATCTACCAGTTGAAAAAAGTTCTGATAAATACCTGCATATTTCTGATCGATATAGCTTCTGGAGCCATACCATGCAATTTCCACTTCTTTATGTCCAAGGAGCAGACGCACGATTTCTGATCCTGCATACCCGGTTGCTCCAATGATTCCTGCTTTGATCATTTTTTTCCTCCTCGCCTTTTCCAATAACGAATTCTCCCAAGAGAAAAATGGTTTCTTCCTATTGTATATTCCTTTGTCTCTCTGTCAATGCGCATTGGTGAATTGGTAAGATTATACATCTTTACTGCATATTATGCAATAGTCTTTTCTCCAATTTTTGTTTTAAAATGGCTTTTTGTGCACTTTCGTTTGTTTTCTTTCCTTAATCAAGTGAATTTTTATGCATAAATTTCCCTTATTTTTTCATTTTCCTCTTGCATATTTATAAAAAATGTTGTATATTATCCATTGTCAATAGAAAAGACAAGGCGTACAGCCGTCAAACATGAATATTTATTCAAAAAATAATGGTTATGACATTTTGCCTTTTCGATTTATAATTACTCATAAATCTGGCAAAATTCTTATTTTTTATATGTACAGGAGGAAATGATTATGAAAGAAAAAGTTGTTTTGGCGTATTCTGGCGGACTGGATACCACCGCACTGATCCCGTGGTTAAAAGAAAATTTTGATTATGAAGTCATCTGCTGCTGTGTAGACTGCGGACAGGGAAACGAACTGGAAGGACTGGATGAAAGAGCGAAGCTTTCCGGCGCATCCAAATTATACATTGAAAATATCGTAGATGAATTCTGCGAAGACTATATTATGCCATGCGTACAGGCTGGCGCTGTATACGAACATAAATATCTTCTGGGAACTTCCATGGCTCGTCCCGGCATTGCCAAAAAACTGGTAGAGATTGCACGGAAAGAAGGCGCATCTGCCATCTGTCACGGCGCAACCGGAAAAGGAAATGACCAGATCCGTTTTGAACTTGGTATCAAGGCTCTCGCTCCTGATCTGAAGATCATCGCTCCATGGCGTATGACAGACGTATGGACCATGCAGTCCCGTGAAGACGAGATTGCCTTCTGTCAGGCACACGGCATCAATCTTCCTTTTGATATGAGTCACAGTTATAGCCGTGACCGGAACTTATGGCATATCAGCCATGAGGGTCTGGAACTGGAAGATCCTTCTCAGGCGCCAAATTATGACGATCTTCTGGTTCTTGGAGTCACACCTCAGAAAGCGCCAGACCAGGAGACAGAAGTTTCCATTACTTTTGAAGCCGGTGTTCCAAAAACCTTAAACGGCAAAGCCATGAAAGTTTCCGAGATCATCACCGAACTGAATAAGCTTGGCGGCGAAAACGGCATCGGTATTATTGATATTGTAGAAAACCGTGTGGTTGGTATGAAATCCCGCGGCGTATACGAAACCCCTGGCGGAACCATCCTCATGGAAGCGCATGACCAGTTAGAAGAATTGATCCTGGATCGCGATACAATGGAAACCAAGAAAAAACTGGGAAGCCAGTTTGCTCAGATTGTATATGAAGGCAAATGGTTCACACCTCTCCGCGAGGCTATCCAGGCATTTGTTACCTCCACTCAGCAGTATGTGACAGGTGAAGTAAAATTCAAGCTTTACAAAGGCAATATCATCAAAGCCGGCACCACCTCTCCATACAGCCTGTACAGTGAATCCCTGGCTTCCTTTACTACCGGAGATCTGTACGATCACCATGATGCAGACGGTTTCATTACCCTGTTCGGCCTTCCGTTAAAGGTTCGCGCAATGAAGATGGCCGAGGCATTAAAAAACAAATAATCATTTTGACATTTTCAAGTATTTCATTTGTGATCTCTTTTTCAAAAATATATAACAAAACCATGGCGGCTTCTCCCAAGAAAAGCCGCCATGGTTTTGTTTTTATCGTTCTACCTCTGTACGGATCACACCAAAATCCTCCTCTTCTCTCTGCTGATATTTGTTTATCACCAGATAGATACAGAAAAATGCCACGGCAAACCCGGCCTGAATCAGACAGGATTCCAGGATGGGCTTCAGATGGATTCGTTGAAATCCCGTGAGGCTGCAGATCTGTTCCAGATTTTCCACGTACCAGTATACTGGAAGAAATCTTGCCGCTTTACGCATCCCTTCCCCCATCAATTCCAGGGAGACAAACACACCCCCGAAAAAACACATGCCCAGAGAAACCACATTCGTTACAAAGCTTTGGGCGCTCTCGTTCCGGATCAACGCGCTGCACAACAGAGAGACTGCGATCACCACCAGCATCTGCATCCATCCATTGAGCATCAAAAGTCCGATCTGCCTTCCTGGAATTTCAGACCATTTTTTCCAAAAGATCAAAAATCCCAAGAGATTCATTCCCGCCCAGAAACTGATTCCGGTTACAAATACATATAAAAATTTTTCCACGGCAAATCTGGTCGGACGAATGGGCGCGCAGAGATTCCTCATGCGGATCGTTGGCCGCTGAAAACTCATAAACACCACACTTACGCAGGAAATACACATACATAACAGCACGTAAGGCAGAAAACGAAGATACTGCCGGACTTCTTCCGGAACTGCTTTTGTATCTTTATACTGCATCAGTTTCACACCTGCTTCTTCTTTCATCGCTTCTTGTACCGATGCAGCAATGGCGTCCAGATCTGCTTCTCTCCCTGCGCTCCGGGCAAAATGGACCATACTTAAATATTGAGACACAAGGGATTCCAGATAATAACCGGAAGCAGAAAGGGGACGGCTCCAGATTTGTAACGTTCCCGCCTCTCCCTTCTGAAACTGTTCTTCAAACCCTTCCGGAATCTGAATGATTCCATCCACCGCCCGGTAAAATCCCGCATCCATCCAGGCTTCTCTGGAATCCTCAAGGGGCACTTCGGTACCTTTTTCTTTCAAAAACTCATGAAGCCCCTGGGTCAGTTCTGTTTCTTTGTCTCTGTTGAACCAGGCATAAGTGGGTTTTTCTTCCGTAAAATCCACATTAGCCTCATCCTCATAAAATACGCCTCCCAACAAAAGCAGGAGTAAAAAAACAACTCCATAGATCAGGAATGTACTTTTGTTTCGTTTCATAATTTTGATGCAGGTATTAAATACTCTCATATTGTTTTCTCCTCATACAAACCACACAGATTCCCAAGAATAAGATTGCTGTCAGACACAACGCTCCCACATTTTTCCAATAAGGAAGGGTACTGTCATAATAATAGAGACAATAAAATCCATCTGCGATCCTTGCGGCCGGATTAATCTTCGCCAGGAACGGCGCATGTCTTTCCACCTGGTATTTCAGCCCCCCATACATCATTCCCGCAAGCGCGCTGCTGATCAGAGAAACACATACCAGAACACCGATCTTTGCGTTCATCTTAAATCGGGAAGGAAGCGCCAGCACCGCTCCCAAAGCTACTCCCACCACGCTTCCCACGAAGCAGAGAAAAACAACCAGAAACAGCTTACTTCCAAAATCAATGTGCAAAACAAAGGCAAGATATGCAAGGAAAACCAAAATGCATACCATCTGAACCGTAAAAGACGCCAAAAAAGCTGCGGAAAAGAACGTGCTTCGTTTTACCGGAGCCACAGCTGTTCTGGCTCCCTGGGCAGATAGATTTGCTTGCAGCAGCACCACCGTCCAAAGTCCGTAAAACCCGCCATATAAACAAGTCATCCCAAGAAGCGCATAGAAATAGATCAGTTTCTCCTGTGGTTTCTGACTGGTAAGCCTTAGTTCCTCTGTATAGCTTTCTGCCTCTCCCAATTCCAGAAACAGTTCTGAGCCTTTTTCCCTCAAAAACTCCGGATTTTTCTCCATCAGTTCCTGTACCAGAAAACGTGTCTGAAGATAACGATCCAAAATGTTTTTTAAAATCGTCTGGGACAGTCCCTTATTTTTTACCACAAGAGAAAGTTTGCCGTCCTCGCTTACGATCCATCCTTCTATCTTGCCTTCTTCCAACAGTGTTTCCGCTTCTTTCTGCTCTTCATATTGAATGCTCAGAATGGCGTCTTCCCCTTCAGACAAAGCCTTCAGCATTTCTTTCAGATATGGTTCCTCCTCAGAATCCCCAGTCTCCACCATTGCCACTGGGATCGAAGAAATCTGATCTCCCTGATCCAGCGATGAAAACGCAAGTGAAAACATCGTAGCCAGCACAATGGGAAACAGCAGCGTCCAGATCACCATTTCTTTATCCCTTATGTGGCGAAGCAAATATTTCCTGTAAATATTTCCAAACATGGTCCGCCTCCTTTAATCACGCAACTGACGCCCGGTCAACTCCAGAAAAACATCATTCAATGTCAGTTCCCCATGGAAACATTCTTCTCTTTCTTTTCCTGGCGTCTGTTTTTTGATCATGGCTTTCAATTCTTCTCTTGTGCCACAGGCAATGGCGCGTCCCTTGTCCATGATCATGATCCTGGTGCAAAGCTGTTCCACCTCTTCCATATAATGAGAGGTATAAATAATGGTAGCCCCCTGACGGTTCAACTGACGGATTCCCTCCAGAATATTGCTGCGGCTCTGAGGGTCCACTGCCACGGTAGGCTCATCCATAAAGATCAGTCTCGGCTTGTGAGCAATTCCACAGGCAATGTTCAATCGACGCAAAAGCCCTCCGGAAAGTTTTTTGGGAAGAAATTTCCGATATTCTGTCAAACCGGCAAAAACAAGCGCTTCCTGCACCAGTTCTTTTCTTCTCTTTTTGTCTGCCACGTACAGTCCGCAGAAAAAATCAATGTTTTCCTCCACAGTCAGTTCGTAATAAACTGCCACATCCTGAAATACCACGCCGATTTCCGCCTTACTCTCATACTGCTCCGGCGTCATAGGCCTGCCGAAAAGACGAATCTCTCCTTTGTCATATTTCAACAGAGAAAGCATACAGTTGATGGCTGTAGTTTTTCCTGAACCATTAGGGCCTAATAGTCCAAAGATTTCTCCATCCTCTACCTCCAGATTAAAATGATCCAGCGCCAGGACTTCCCCATAGCGCTTCACCAGATTTTTTACCTCTATCATAAAAAGTTCCTCCTTTTTCTTTCCATGCAGACAGTATAGCAGTTCCTTTCTTCTTTCCCCAGTGTGTACTGTCACCTTTCTTTATGACAAATGTCACATCTTTTTCAGAAAAAAAGAACGCTCTGGATTCTGTTCTTCTTTTCGTGGTATGATAGCGTTGATGTACAAGGGGCGTATTGCCTCTTTGTACCCTGACACCAGAGACAGCAATTACAAAAGAAAGGATGGATGCCATGTCTGCCATTTACCATAAATTTTTTCTTTTACTTTTGATCCTCTCCCCTCTTCTGCGCCAGACAGCAGAGCCTCTTTTTATCCTGGCCATGCTCCTGTCTGTCAGTTTGAGCTTTCTGTGCAACTATCAGGAAAAAAATTCGATGCCTGTTTTTTATCTTCTCTTTTGTGCGGCCCTTTTTTTCTGGAAACCCATGCTTCCTTTTCTTCCTTTGGCCGTTTATGACAGCCCCCGGCAGAAAGAACATATCCTGAGATTTTTATGGCTTCTTCCTTTTTTCCGCTGTACCGCCGTGCTGGAATTTTCCAGTTTTTTCTTTTGTATCGTTCTCTGCGGCCTGGCCTTCTTTTTATCCGTATCACAGGCTCAGCATGAAATCCTCCTACAAAACTATCGGCAGACACAGGACGATTCCAGAGAAGCCGCCTTGCTTCTGCAGCAAAAGAATCTGGAACTTATGAAAAACCAGGACTACGAAGTAGAGCTTGCCACCTTAAAAGAACGAAACCGGATCGCCAGAGAAATCCATGATAACGTAGGACATCTGCTGACCCGCTCTATTTTACAGGTCAGCGCCCTTCTCGTGGTACACCGAAACAATCCGGAACTAACAGAATCTCTCCAGGCAGTCAAAGCCACGCTCACAGATGCCATGGACAATGTGCGGAACAGTGTTCACAATCTCCATCAGGAATCTGTGGATCTGAAACAGCAGATTGAGAAGATCATTGAGAATTTTTCCTTTTGTCCAGTTTCTCTCACCTTTGACACCCACCCTCTCCCCGGGGAAATGAATTATGCGGTAATGGCCATTATCAAAGAAGCCCTTTCCAATATTGCCCGTCACAGCAATGCCACCCACGCCTGGATCTCCATTCTGGAACATCCTTCCATGTATCAGCTCCTGATCCGGGACAATGGTTCTGTTTCCCCTTCTTTTTCATCCGCCGAAGGTATTGGACTTTCTGGAATGGAGGAACGGGTGCTTGCATTCCACGGCATTTTCCATACAGATTTTCAGAATGGATTTCACATTTTTATTTCTATTCCAAAACAAAAACGATCCTAACAGAAAGGAGTATTTCCATGAACGTAATTTTGATTGATGACGACTACCTGGTCTGCCTGTCTCTGAAAACCATTTTGCAGGCTGATCCTCACATTTCCGTATCTGCCACAGGCACCAGCGGGGAAGAAGCGCTCACCCTGTACGATACCTTTCTTCCGGACATTCTTCTCATGGATATCCAGATGAAAGGCATGAGCGGTCTTTCTGCCGGAGAGCAGATCCTTTCCAAATATCCGGATGCCAGAATTCTTTTTCTTACCACCTTCTCCGACAATGAATACATTATAAAAGCCCTTCGCATAGGCGCGAAAGGCTATCTGATCAAACAGGAGATTGAGGCGCTCATTCCTGCCCTCCATGCGGTAATGAGCGGACAGAATGTATTCGGCAACGAAATCGTCAGCCGGATTCCAGATCTTATGTCTTCCAGACCTGTCTTTTCTCCGGAAAAATATCACTTAAATACAAGAGAAGGGGAAATCATGGAATTAGTGGCCAAAGGGCTCAATAACAGAGAAATTGCGGACACCCTCTTCTTGAGCGAAGGGACTGTCCGCAACTATTTAAGTATTCTTTTAGATAAGCTTGGTCTTCGGGACCGCACCCAACTGGCTGTCTTCTATTATCGCAACCAAAACTGACCTCTCAAAAACCTGCTCCCGACTTATTTGGCTGCAGGTTTTTTCTTTCTTTTTTCCGGCTTTTCTGTTTCCTGATACGTCTCACGGGGCAACACGGTAATCTGCTTTTTCTTCAGCTGCGCATTGGCCCATTCCCGGAACAACGCATAGATCACAGAAAGAAGCGGGATAAAGATCAGCATACCCACAATACCCATCAGACTTCCACCCACGGTTACTGCTACCAGCACCCAGATAGAAGGCAGTCCTACGGAATTTCCTACCACATGAGGATAGATCAGATTTCCTTCAATCTGCTGCAGGATAAGGAACAGCGCCAGGAACATCAGCGCTTTCATGGGGCTGACCATAAGGATCAGGAAAAATCCCACCCAGCACCCGATAAATCCACCAAACACCGGGATCAGCGCTGTAAAAGAAATCAACACGCCCACCAACAATGCATATGGAAATTGGAAAAGCGTCATGGTAACAAAGAACATGCTTCCAAGGATTACCGCCTCGATACACTGTCCGGTAATAAAGTTCGCAAAGGTTTTATTTGCCAGTGTAAACACATGGACACAGTATTCCACTGCATTCTTGGGAAACAGCGCATAAAACGCCTTCTTCACCTGAAAGATCAGACGTTCCTTCTGCAGCAATACATAGCAGGCAAAGATAAATCCAATTCCCACATTCATTGCTGTGCTTAAAATCCCCATCGTAACGGTAATCGTAGACGATAAAATGTTGTCCACACCACTCTTTAAGATCCCAAGCGCGGAATTGATCATTTCCTGAGGCTGAAAGTCAATGGAATTTGCCCATTCTACAATGGGGCTGTCACTCTGAAACGTCTCTGCCAGCCATCTCTGAAAGTGAGGGATACTCCATTCAATTCTTCGTACCACGCTGACAAACGTAGAGCCTAATTCCGGAGCCACCACCAGCACCACCAAAAGGATCACTGCTGCCACAAACAGGATAGACAGAACCAGGCTGATGGGACGCCCCAGCTTTCTGGCAAATCGGTTTCCCCTTTTTTCCGCCTTTTCAAAGAGATGATGTTCCAGAAATTTCATGGGCACATTCAGCGCAAAGGCAATGGCTGCTCCCAGAATAAACGGAAACAGCAATCCCCAGATCAGTCCCAAGTATTTCAGTACAACATCCATATTGCGTACTCCTACATATAAAAGAACCGCAAAGGTGATCAGGCACATGGCTTTTTTCATAGTTTCTTTACTTATTTTTATTTCCACCAGGTTTCCTCCCTAAGCATGCTGCGATATTTTGCCGCATTCTTATAATGTAGGACATTCTAACATGAAATTCCGGATTTTGCCAGTGATTTTTCTTTGGATCAGTCTTCTACTTTTTTAATATCCATATCCTTGGGAAGTACCAGACTTAAGATAATGGAAACAACAAATACAACTGCTACACAGTTTGCAGAAAATACGTCCTGTACTACCTGCGGGAAAATTCTCCAGATATCCGCCTCGCTGGCGCTGGTAAATCCGATTCCAACTGCAAGAGACAGGGCTACGATTGTGATATTTCTCTGATTAAATCCTGCCTTTGCCACCATCTGGATTCCGCTGACCATGATGGTACCAAACATCATAATTGTACATCCGCCCAGAACAGCGTCAGGAAGACTTGCAAAGAAATTTCCCACCGGTGGAAGCAAGCCTGCCAGAATCATGCACACAGCGCCTGTCATAATGGTGAAACGGTTTACAACCTTTGTCATATTAACCAGACCTACGTTCTGACTGAAGGAAGTAACCGGCGGACATCCGAACAGAGAAGATACGGAACTTGCAAAACCGTCACATGCAAGAGAACCGGAAATTTCTTTTGTGGTAATTTCTCTGTTTAATCCTCCGGCTACCATAGCTGTGGTATCTCCAATGGTTTCTGCAGCAGATACCAGGAAGATAATGGCGACGGAAATAATCGCGCCAATGTTAAATTTAGGAGCATAAGGAAGCAGATGCGGCAGTGAGATGAATCCACCGGACATAATGCTGGAAAAATCCACCTTTCCCATAAAGATTGCCACTATGTATCCCACGATCAAACCTGCCAGCACAGAAAGCTGTTTCCAGTAGCCTTTGGCCAGAATGTTAAACAGCAAGCAGGTTATCAGCGTAATGGCACCAAGAAGCAGGTTCTGGGCAGAACCGAAATCTTCGTTATAACCGCCGCCGAAAGATCTTGTTCCTACAGTAAACAAAGAGTAACCAATGGCTGTTACCACGGAAGCTGCTACCACAGGTGTTATGATCTTTCGCCAGTATTTTGCCAGAAGTCCCAGACAGCCTTCAAACAGACCGCCTACCAATACGGCGCCCACCATGGTTTCATACCCGTAGGTACTGCCGACATAACTTAAAATGGTAACAAAGGTAAAACTGACTCCCATTACGATAGGCAGTCTGGAGCCCACCTTCCAGACCGGATACAACTGGATCAACGTTGCGATTCCAGCCACAAACATGGCATTCTGAAGCAGAATCGCAAGCTCTGCATTCTCCAGTCCTGATGCCGCGCCAATAATTGTAATCGGCGTCAGGTTAGCCACAAACATGGCCAGTACATGCTGCAGACCAAAAGGAATTGCTCTGCCGACCGGAACTCTTCCATCCAAACGATAGATGTTGCTCATACTTACATTCCCGTCATTTTTCATGATGAATCCTCCTTAAATATTTTTATTATACAGCAAAGTATACAATATTATTCTTTTCCATGCAAACTTTTTTGTACAAAAAAATATTTTTTGTCAAAAATTATTTTTTGTACATTTTATACGAATTTCTTCTTGTTTTTTTTACAATTTGGTGATTTCATTTTTTTACAAATCAATTGACAGAAAAATTGTCTTAATCTATAATTATGTTTGTAATATGAATACCGTTTTACACATAGCTTATATAAGTCCATAATCGGTTGGACGTCTCTACCAACTACCGTAATAGTTGTCTATAAGTGCTCTTATGTGCCAGATATTATTTCCCATTCTATTTGTGCACATTTTTAGGGACTTTTGGCATATTAGGGGTAGTTTTTTGTTTTGTAAGAAATGCCTTTGTCCCGAAGAAAGGAAGGTGAACCATATGACATCAAAAAATTTCGTACTGAAAGGCACGATCTGCTACAGTGAGACCAAGGATCGGCTCCTGATCAGTGAAGACAGCTATCTTGTCTGTGAGGATGGGCTTTGTGTCGGCGTTTTTAAAGAACTTCCGGAAAAATATCAGGGACTTTCCGTGAGAGATGTGGGAAATGCTCTGATCATTCCAGGAATTACAGACCTGCATCTTCATGCTCCTCAGTACAGCTTCCGAAGCGTAGGAATGGATATGGAACTTCTGGACTGGCTGGATCACATCACATTTCCAGAGGAATCCAAATTTGCAGATCTGGATTATGCCCGCGCTTCCTATTCTATTTTTGCGGAAGACTTAAAGAAAAGCGCTACCACCCGCGCTTCTATCTTTGCCACCCTTCATCCAGAAGCCACAGAGCTTTTGATGGATCTGGTGGAACAGACAGGAGTTCAGGCATACATAGGCAAGGTCAACATGGACCGGAACGGTCCGCCCACCCTTCAGGAGGAAAGCGCAGAAGCCTCTGCCCAGGCTACCATTTCCTGGATTGAGAGAGTGGCCCATAAGTATCAGAATGTCAAACCAATTCTGACGCCCCGGTTCACACCCTCCTGTACAGATGACCTTATGAGACGTCTTGGAGAAATTCAGAAGAATTATCATTTACCTGTACAATCCCATCTTTCTGAGAACTTAGGTGAGATTGCCTGGGTAAAAGAGCTTTGTCCCAATACCCATTTTTATGGGGAGGCTTACGACCAGTTCGGACTCTTTGGCGGAGAAGGCTGTCCCACCATCATGGCTCACTGTGTACACTGTCCCGAAGAGGAAATTGCACTGATCAAGGAGCGTGGTGTATACATTGCGCACTGTTCCCAGTCCAATACCAACCTTTCTTCCGGTATTGCGCCTATTCGCCGCTATCTGGATGAGGGACTTCATGTCGGCCTGGGTACTGATATTGCAGGCGGCTTTTCCATTTCTCCATTGCGGGCAATGGCGGATTCTATTCAAACTTCCAAGCTTCTCTGGCGTCTTGTGGATGATTCACTGAAACCGCTGACTCTGGAAGAGGTCTTTTATATGGGTACAGCTGGAGGCGGTTCTTTCTTCGGCAAGGTAGGAAGCTTTTTGGAAGGCTACGAGTTTGATGCCGTGATCCTTGACGACACCAATCTCCCATATCCTCAGACGTTCACATCCAAGCAGCGTCTGGAACGGCTGGTCTATCTCTCAGATGACCGCAACATCATCGGAAAATATGTTTCCGGAACAAAAATCTTTTAGCACAATGTGCTGCAAAAAGGGGGAAGAATTATGAATCTTGACAAACTGTTTCACCTTAAGGAAAACCATACGGATGTAAAAACCGAAGTCATTGCCGGTATTACCACCTTTATGACCATGGCCTACATTCTGGCAGTAAATCCCAACATACTGGAAGCCTCCGGTATGGATCGCGGCGCGGTATTTACTGCGACAGCCCTTGCATCCTTTATTGCAACCTGTCTCATGGCGCTTTTATCCAATTATCCCTTCGTTCTGGCTCCCGGCATGGGTCTGAACGCGTATTTTGCATACACCGTTGTCCTCGGTATGGGATATAGCTGGCAGCAAGCACTGGCAGCCGTATTTGTAGAAGGTATGATCTTTATCCTTCTTTCTCTTACCAATGTACGTGAGGCGATTTTCAATGCCATTCCAATGAACCTGAAACATGCAGTTTCCGTTGGAATCGGTCTGTTTATTGCTTTTATCGGTCTGCAGAATGCAAAGATCACCGTAAACAATGATGCAACCTTAGTTGGCGTCTTTTCTTTCAAAGGCTCCCTGAAAAACGGCACCTTCAGTACAGAAGGAATCACCGTACTTCTGGCCCTGATCGGTCTTCTGATCACCGCAGTAATGCTGGTTAAGAATGTAAAAGGCGGAATCCTCTGGGGAATTCTGATTACCTGGCTTCTGGGAATCATCTGCCAGTTCCTTGGCATTTATGTTCCCAACCCGGAAACTGGCTTCTTCAGCCTTCTTCCTGATTTCTCCAATGGAATCTCCATCCCCAGCATGGCTCCAACCTTTATGAAGATGGACTTCTCCGTTGTATTTTCACTGGATTTCGTAGTCATCATGTTTGCATTCTTGTTTGTAGATATGTTTGATACCCTTGGAACCCTCATCGGTGTAGCTTCCAAGGCCGATATGCTTGACAAAGATGGAAAACTTCCAAGAATCAAAGGCGCTTTGCTCTCTGACGCAGTTGGTACTTCTGTAGGTGCTGTATGTGGTACTTCTACCGTAACCACTTTCGTAGAAAGTGCTTCCGGTGTTGCAGAAGGAGGACGTACCGGTTTGACCGCAGTTGTCGCAGCCATTCTTTTCGGTCTGTCCTTATTCCTGTCACCAATCTTTTTGGCAATTCCATCCTTTGCAACTGCACCAGCTCTGATCGTTGTCGGTTTCCTGATGCTGACCTCCATCACCAAAATCGACTTCAGCGATTACACAGAAGCAATTCCATGCTTTATCGCAATCATTGCTATGCCTTTCCTGTACAGCATTTCCGAAGGTATTGCTATGGGAACCATTTCCTATGTAGTGATTAACCTTCTTTCAGGAAAAGCCAAAGAAAAGAAGATCAGTGTTCTGATGTATGTACTGGCTGTACTCTTTATTTTGAAATACATTTTCCTGTAATCTTTTAAAGAATACCACTTATATTTTTCATCAGCCATCTAGGAATCTTTTTTCATATACTCCCTGGAACCGGTACGGATATGTACCGGTTCCTTTTTTCATGCTGTTGAATATTTTGTTCCTTTATTGTATAATTATAAAATATTATCAACAAAGGAGAATTTTTCTATGAAAAAACAAGTTCCTCTGAAAAATTCACTGCTTCTTCTCCTGACCGCCGCAATCTGGGGTGTTGCTTTTGTAGCGCAGAGTGTAAGCATGGATTTTATCGGAGCCTTCACCTTCAATACCGCCCGTTTCCTCATGGGCGCTCTTGTACTTCTTCCTCTGATCTGGTTTACGGAACGAAAATCCCCCCAGGAACACCAGACACCAGAACAGAAGAAAAAAAGCCAAAAGGTACTTCTCACCGGGGGAATCTGCTGTGGAATCTGTCTCTGCCTGGCAAGTAATTTCCAGCAGTTCGGGATCAAATACACCACCGTAGGAAAAGCCGGTTTTATTACAGCCTGCTATATTGTAATCGTTCCTGTACTGGGACTTTTTCTCAAAAAGAAATGCAGCCCCTTCATTTGGGCTGCAGTAGCTATGGCTGTGACCGGTCTGTACCTCCTTTGCATCAAAGACGGATTTTCCATTGGAAAGGGAGATTTTCTGGTGCTGATCTGCGCTGTTTTGTTTTCCGTCCATATTCTTGTCATTGACCATTTTTCTCCTATGACAGACGGTGTAAAACTATCCTGTGTCCAGTTCCTTACCGCCGGTATCCTGTCTGGTATTCCGGCTCTCCTGCTGGAAAATCCCAGCATCTCTTCTCTTTTGGATGCCTGGGTTCCCGTTCTGTATGCCGGCATCCTGTCCTGCGGCGTTGGTTATACCCTGCAGGTCATTGGCCAAAAGGGGATGAACCCTACCGTAGCTTCTCTGATTTTAAGCCTGGAGTCCTGTATTTCCGTTCTTGCAGGCTGGTTTATCCTTGGCCAGAGCCTTACTCCCAGAGAAATCATAGGATGTGTAATTATGTTTGCCGCTATTTTGCTGGCGCAGCTTCCACAAAAAAAAGCAGCCTGAAATCAGGCTGTTTTTTTTCTATGGAAAGAGCTTTGCTCAGGCAAAGAATTTCTCTTCCAGTTGTTTCATGATTCTTTCTACAGTTTCCTCCTGGAAGGGATTGCTCAGATTACCGATTTTTAAGAGTTCAAAATATCCCTGACTTCCTCCTGCGCAGCACAGACGGTAATAATCCTTCCACGCTTCTTCCCGGTTCTCTTCCATACGGATCAGATACTCAAAAGCTCCCATCTGCGCCAGCGCATAATCAATGTAATAGAAGGGATACATAAAAATGTGCTGCTTCTGCATCCAGAAACCACCCTTTTCCAAGAATGCATGTCCGCCATAGGATCTCCATGGTAAATACTTCTGCTCCAGTTCATGCCACAGAGCGTAACGCGCCTCTGCATCTGTCAGACGTTCCTCGTACACTCTCTGCTGAAATTCATCCACACATGCCATATAAGGAATCACCTGGAGACAGTCGGAAAGATGTGCATAAATATACTTTTCTTTTTCTTCTCCGAAAAACAGTCCCATCCAGGGATACGCGAAAAACTCCATGGTCATGGAATGAATCTCATTGATCTCTGAGCTGGAGAACGACTGTTCCACCAGATAATCCTGTCTGGATGCCACATATGCCTCAAAGGCATGTCCTGCTTCGTGGGTAAGCACATCCACATCTGCGCTGGTTCCGTTAAAATTAGAAAAGATAAACGGCGCTTTCTCCGTATCCAGGAAGGTACAATAACCTCCCGGCTGTTTTCCCGGTCTTGTTTCCAGATCAAACAATTCATGCGCTCTCATAAAGGAGAAAAATTCACCAGTCTCCAAAGACATCTCCTCATACATCTTCTGGGCCTGATCCAGCATTTCCTCCGGCGTTCCCTGGGGATACACATTTCCCTCCGGAAATACAAGAGCCTCATCATAATAATGTAGCTCTTCCACACCCAGGCGCTGTCTCTGTTCCTCAAATAATCTCTGACAAAGGGGAACCACATGCTTCACAATGGCATCCCTGAACCGGCTCACTTCTTTCCGTCCATAGGTATATCGCTCATTTTTTAAATAAGCCATATCTACATAATCTGAAAAGCCCAGGTTTTCCGCCATCCTGCAGCGTACCTGCACCAGTTCTGAATAAATCTCATCCAACTGCGGCGCAATAGACTGATAAAGATCTGCCCAGGCTTCCAGAGCTCTGCGGCGCATCTCCCGATTGGTATCCTGCATTTTTTTCAGGAGACCATAAAAATTCAGACTTTCCCCTTCAAATTCTGTGGATGCTGTTGCAGAACATTTGGCATATTTCTGCACCAGACTGCTCTCTTTCACCAAAAGCTCCACATTTTTCTCACTGACAAGACGGCTCACATTGGCAAGGCGGGTAAAATAAAAATCTCCATAGACCTCCTTCAGCTGTTCCAGATAAGGGGAGGCCAGAAGGATCTGAACAAATCCTTCTTTTTCCAGTTCCAGTCCCGGATCTTCTCTGTGAAAATATTCCATTTCTTCTTCATAGAACTCATCGGTCATATCCAGCGTGTTTCGGATATATGCCAGAGTTTCCATGGTTTCAGCTTTTCTCGTCTCATCCAGGAACCCCTGAAAAGCTGCCTTTGCCCCCTCTGGATCAGAAGCCCCTTTCAGTTGTTCCCCCAATACCCGGATCTGCGCTTTTATTTGGGCAAGTTCCGGCCTTTCGTATACCATATCTCTGAATTTATCCATATTCCTTCTCCTCACATCATATTTTTATGTGTCCAGTTCCACATTTCCACCGCTCTGCAAAAAATGCTCTTTAATCCGGTCAAAGCTCTCCTGACTCAACGCATGTTCTACCTTGCATGCATCCTCTTTTGCCGTTTTCTCCGGAACCCCAAGTCCCATCAGCATTCTGGAAAGAATGGTATGCCTCTCATAAATCTGTCTGGCAATGGTTTCCCCTTTTTCCAGAAGGGTAATTGTTCCATACCGGTCCATGGCAATATAACCATCTTCCCGCAAAAGTTTCATCGCATGACTTACGCTGGGTTTGGAAACGGATAATCTGGCAGCGATATCCACAGAACGCACTTCCCGCCCTCCACGGGAAAGGATCAGAATCGCCTCCAGATAATCTTCTGCCGACTCTCGAATTTTCATGACAACTTCCTCCTTTGTTTCCTTCTATGGTAGCATATCCGCCCTGGGTTTTCAACGACATTGCTTTTGGCCCCAAGGGACTAAGCCAGATATCTCACCGGCTGAAGAACAGGACCAAGGACACGGAAGATCATCTTCTTCAGAAACGGAAGTTCCTTTACCTTTACCCCTTCTGGAGTTTCATAGGTATCCTGATCGACCACTCTTCTGCTCTGTTTCTGGAAGACGTCCATATGGCCCTTCAGTTCCTGGGCAAATGCTTCTCCATGGACAGCCAGCATCAGTTCTGTATCCATATAGGTACTTCTCATATCCAGGTTATAGGAACCAATCAGCGCCATATCATCATCGATGAGTACCGATTTACCATGGGAAGAATCTTCTCCGCAGAATTCATACACCTCCACCCCGGTTTCCAGTATTTTCTTTTTATTGATCAGATAATCACTGGAAGCCACTACATTATCTCCGCATTCCACTGCATTCAGAATCATGGAAAAATCTTCCACTTTCTCTGCCACTTCCTGAATTCCATCCCTCATCTGACGATCCAGAACAGCATACGGCGTATGAAGCACCACCTTCTTTTCGGCTCCTGCCATTAAATGCTGCAGGGTATCAAAAACCAGCGGCTGTTTCCCCAGGATTCCTGTCTCTCCTCTGATCAGGGTTGCCTTTTGAATTTCTACCGTATGTTCCTCAAAGGAATAATCTCCAAAGCTTTCCGGATATTTTTCTTTCAAGCCCTCATATCTGCCCTCCAGCTTCTGAATCCGTTCCTTGACTTTTTTCTTCTCTGCCAGACTCTTCTTATCATGGAACACCGTCATATGCGGACCATCCCAGATTTCGTGGAAATATCCTTCCACCTGAGCGATCACACTTTCTTCGGCTCCTTTTTCATACTCTGTATTATAAATCAGCACTTCCCTGTCATAGCTTCTGCTGTTGGTGTGATAATTTCCCAGAAAATAGGAAAATGTATTCCTTCCTCCCAGAAGCAGGGATTTATCATCACAGATCACGTATTTATCATGCATTCTTCCATGAAACGTCCATGGCTTCCACGGCTTCGGAAAATTGTAAATCCGGATTTCAATGTTGGGATGACTGGAAAGAGCATAAAAAAATTCATTCCCCTCCATACGGATCAGACCGCTGATGCCATCCACCATAATCTGTACCTTCACCCCCCGCTCTGCTGCCTGGTAGAGAGCAGCCGCGTAATCCCAGGTGCTTTTGTCCTCCCGGAAATCAAAGGTGGAAATCACAATTCGCTCCTTCGCCTCTTCTGCCATACGAATACGAAGGGCAAGAGCCTCTGTGTTGTCTTCCACCACATGAGCACGATCTGCAGAAGGCGCTTCCCCTTCCTCTGCATAAAAGTCTTCCTTATGAAAAGGATGTGCGGCCTGATCTACGGATTTCTGTACTGCAAAAGGAGCAAGCATACCAATTACAAGATACAGCACCACGGACAGAACCAGCAGCAGTTTCCAGTGTTTTTTCACAAATACTTTCATATTTTTCCCACCTTTATCCATTGTAGTGTTCAATACTATAACGCGGTTACCCACCTCTGTCAATGAATAGAAAATTTTTCAGTTGACAGAAAAAAAAGAGTTCTTTATAATATAGTTCGTAGCCTAACAGTTCGGTTTCCGAACATTTAACTTATCGCCCTGCAAAGAGGAATGTATCCTTTTTGCCCAAAAGGAGTACCCATGGAAAACAAAAATATCGTAGGATATCAGATCCATACCCTGGATAATATGATCGGACGTCAGATTACTGCACTCTTTGAATCTGACGGTCTGACAAAAATGCAGACCTGGATTATCGGATATCTCTATGAGCACGCAAATGAAAATATCTTCCAAAAAGACATTGAAGCTCAGTTTCACATTGCCCGGTCCACTGCTACCGGAATTCTTAAAATTATGGAGAAGAACGATCTTCTGACTCGGGAACCGGTGGCCTCCGATGCCCGTCTGAAACGTCTGATCCTGACTCAGAAGGGAATCAGTCACCAGCTGCATGTGATTCAAAAGCTACAGCTTCTGGAAGAGCGTCTGAAACAGCAGATTAACCCGAAGGACCTGGATATTTTTTTCCAGGTATTGTATCAGATGCAGAACAACATGGAAAACCGTTAAGGCTTACAGGCAGCCATTTTTGACTGCCAGGATTACATCACAGAAAGGAGCTTTTTCATGATCAAAACACTTCTCGGTCAGGTCAGGGAATTTAAAAAAGATTCCATCCTCACTCCGATCTATATGATCCTCGAGGTTCTTATGGAAACTCTGATTCCCCTGGTTATGGCCTCGATTATTGACAACGGTGTGGAAGCCGGAAACATCAGTCACATTTACCGTATGGGTGCGCTGATGGCACTTCTGGCACTTCTTGGACTTTTTACCGGCGTCATGGGCGGAAAATATGGAGCCAGAGCCTCCACAGGTTTTGCCCGCAACCTTCGGAAGTCCATGTATGAAAACATCCAGACCTTTTCCTTTTCCAACATTGACAAATACAGCACAGCCGGCTTGATCACCAGACTGACCACCGATGTCACCAACCTGCAGAACGCATATCAGATGATTCTGCGTATGTGCACCCGTGCCCCGGCCAGCCTGCTCTGCGCCATGACCATGGCTTTTCTGGTTAATGCCAGACTGGCCAGCATTTACCTGATTGCTGTTCTTTTTCTCGGACTTGCTTTATTCTATATCCTGAGTCATGCAACCAAATATTTCCAGGAAGTCTTCCGCAAATACGACGACTTAAATGCCAGTGTCCAGGAAAACATCTCTGCTATTCGCGTGGTAAAAGCCTATGTGCGGGAATCACATGAAACCACCAAATTCCAGAAAGCCTGCAATAAGGTTTATGAAATGTTTGTCAAAGCCGAAAAACTGGTGGTTTTAAATATGCCGCTGATGCAGTTCACCGTTTACGCCTGCATCCTTGGAATCAGCTGGATCGGAGCCAAAATGATCGTAGGAGGCTCTCTTACCACTGGAGAGCTTATGAGTCTTCTGGCTTATTGTATGAACATTCTTATGAGCCTGATGATGCTTTCCATGGTCTTTGTTATGATCACCATGAGTACCGCCAGCGCAGAACGTATCTGTGAGGTATTAAATGAAAAGAGCAGTCTGTCTGATCCGGAAAACCCAGTCACAGAAGTTCCGGATGGAAGCATTGTCTTTGACCATGTGGATTTCAGCTACAAAAAAGACAGCAAAGAACCTGTGTTAAAAGATGTACATCTTTCCATCCGTTCAGGTGAAACCATTGGAATCATCGGCGGTACCGGAAGCGCCAAATCCAGCCTGATCAGCCTCATCAGCCGATTGTATGATGTTACCTCCGGATCTGTTAAAGTAGGGGGGATTGATGTTCGTGATTACCATATGGACTCCCTCCGTAACCAGGTTGCTGTGGTTCTCCAGAAAAACGTTCTGTTCAGCGGAACCATTCTGGAAAATCTGCGTTGGGGAAACAAAGACGCCACAGAAGAAGAATGCCGTCATGCATGTGTTCTTGCCTGCGCAGACGATTTTATTGAGCGTATGCCCCAAAAATACAACACTTATATTGAACAGGGCGGCACCAACGTTTCCGGCGGTCAGAAGCAGAGGCTTTGCATCGCCCGCGCCCTTTTGAAGAAACCTAAGATTCTGATTCTGGATGACTCCACAAGTGCTGTGGATATAGCCACTGACGCACGCATCCGAAAAGCCTTTGCCCGGGAAATCCCGGATACCACCAAGCTGATCATCGCTCAGCGAATTTCCAGTATCCAAAACGCTGACCGCATCATTGTTATGGATAATGGACAGGTCAACGCCTTTGGAACACACCAGGAACTTCTGGAAAACAACCCCATTTATCAAGAGGTCTATAACTCCCAGACCAAGGGCGGCGGTGACTTTGACCAGGCAGGTACAGGAGGTGACGAAGCATGAAAAAACAGAACAAAAACCCGGTAAACGGAGTAGAAAATCCAGGAAAACTTCTGGGGCGCCTGCTTCGTTACATTATGAAATCTTACAGTGTTGCCATTATAGTTGTAGTCCTCTGTATTTTTATCAGTGTTCTTGCCAATGTACAGGGAACCATGTTTACCAAAACACTGATAGATCAGTACATACTTCCGCTGCTCCACACAGACGCACCGGATTTTGGTCCTCTGACCATGGCCATCGGCAAAGTTGCCTGCTTTTATGCCATTGGCGTCATTGCCACCTACACCTACAACCGCATTATGATCTACGTTTGTCAGGGCACTTTACGCAACCTGAGAAACGATATGTTCGCCACCATGGAAACACTTCCGGTAAAATATTTTGATACCCATCCTCATGGAGACATCATGTCCATATATACCAACGACATTGATACACTCCGCCAGATGATCAGCCAGAGCTTTCCCCAGATGCTTTCCAGTGTGATTACCATCATAAGCGTTCTGGTCAGCATGATCATCCTGAACATCCCTCTGACTGTCCTGACCCTCTTAATGGTAGGCTTCATGCTCACCGTCAGCCGTCGTCTGGCTGGTCTGAGCGGCCGCTTTTTCCTGGCTCAGCAGACCAATCTTGGTAAGATCAACGGCTATATCGAGGAAATGATGGAAGGACAGAAGGTGGTAAAGGTTTTCTGCCATGAAGAAGAAAGCATGGAAAAATTCAACGAGCTTAACGATCAGCTTTTTGAAAGCGCTGACAACGCCAACAAATTCGCCAATATTCTGATGCCTGCCGTAGCGCAGCTGGGCAATGTCAGCTACGTACTCTGCGCCATCTTCGGCGGAGTTCTGGCCATCAACGGCTTCGGCGGTTTTACTTTAGGAGGACTGGCAAGTTTCCTGACCTTTAACAAAAGCTTCAATATGCCTATCAACCAGGTCAGTCAACAGTTTAACAGCATTGTCATGGCTCTGGCCGGCGCCCGTCGTATTTTTGAGCTTCTGGATGAACAGCCGGAAACAGACAACGGTTATGTCACCCTGGTCAATGTAACCGAAAAAGACGGCCAGCTTGTGGAATCCCCAAAAAGAACAGGCCGTTGGGCATGGAAGCATTTCCATCAGGCAACCAATACCACCGATTATGTGGAATTAAAGGGAGATATGGTTCTGGATGGTGTAGATTTCGGATACAATCCGGATAAAATTGTCCTTCATGACGTAAAAATGTATGCAACTCCCGGTCAGAAAATTGCCTTTGTAGGCTCTACCGGCGCAGGAAAAACCACCATTACCAACCTGCTTAACCGCTTCTATGATATCCAGGACGGTAAAATCCGCTATGACGGCATCAACGTCAATAAAATCAAAAAAGACGATCTGCGCCGTTCCATGGGAATTGTACTTCAGGATACCAACCTGTTTACTGCCACTGTTATGGACAACATCCGTTACGGTAAGCTGGATGCCACTGATGAGGAAGTGATTGCAGCAGCAAAACTTGCCAATGCCGACGGATTTATCCGCCGTCTTCCTGAAGGCTATCAAACCATGCTCCATGGCAATGGTTCCAATTTAAGCCAGGGACAGCGCCAGCTTCTGTCCATTGCCCGCGCAGCGGTTGCAGACCCTCCTGTCCTCATTCTGGACGAGGCTACCAGTTCCATCGATACCCGAACAGAAAAGCTGGTACAGGACGGTATGGACAAGCTGATGCACGGAAGAACCACCTTTGTAATCGCACATCGTCTTTCTACTGTTCAAAACAGCGACTGTATCATGGTTCTGGAACAGGGACGGATCATTGAACGCGGTACCCATGAAGAACTTCTGGCCCAGAAAGGAAAATATTATCAGTTGTATAACGGCTGATGCCTTTCTGATAAATTTCTAGTCAATAAAAAACCGGCAGAAGGATCAGGATTGATTTCCTCTTCCTTTTCTGCCGGTTTTTTCTTATTGATTACTGATCATCTCCGGTAAGGCGAAGCACATCCCGGATTTCCTCCACATCCATATCCAAAATAACAGCCAGCTCTCCAAGGCTGAACTTGTTTTCTCCATCTTCCTCGTCCTCTGTCAGCTCCCGGATTGCAGATTCCAGATTCTGCACCTTTGCTACCAGACAGTCGTCGCTGAGTTTTCTGTCTGTCTGCTCACGAATTGCTCCCTGGATTCCCCGAAGGATTTCGCTGCGCAGCCACCGCCCGTCAGCTTCTTTTCTTCCTTCTGCCTTCATAAGACCGGTGAGAAGGCCCAAATTACCCTCTTGAATCAAATCTGCCAAAAGGATCTCCTCACAGTTCCATTCCACAGCCATCGAAGCTACCACGGGCAAATAACGCTCTGTGAGTTCCCGTCTTGCTTCCTCACTGCCTCCCATCAGAGATTCAAAAAGGCGCTCCTCTTCCTTGGGATCTTCCTCATATGGCTTTAAACTTCCCAGATACGCCTTCAAATAAGCCTCTTCCTCTGGAGTTAAGGGAATGATTTCCCTCTCTTCCTTCTCCGCTGCCTTTTCTTCCTCCTTCTGTGTATCCAGATCCAGTCCTTCAATGGAGATTCCCTGAAGTTTCAGATATTGCAGTATTTTAAGAAGCTGTCCCTTGTCCAGATCCATCCCTGCAAAAAAATCTCTCACCTGTTCTCCGGTAAGTGTTTTGTCATTCTTAGCTGCAATTGCGCTGATCTCACTTAATTTTTTCTGAAATTCCTGAACCTCCACGGCTGTTCCTCCTTCTGTCCTGCTTCTTTTATAACCAGGAGCTTAGACTCCCGTTCCGATTGTTCTCTCATCACATATCCTGTAAGAAGCGAAACTGTTCTGCCGCCGACTTCAGGATCTGTCAGGTTTGTATCGACATCTTACCACAAAAATTTCCTGTTTTCAATCAAACTCCTTACAGAAGCCTCTGCTTTCCTGATAAAGAAAAAAACCCCTACGCTGTAAGGGCTCTTTCGTAAAACTGCGGATGACAGGACTTGAACCTGCACGTCGTAGACACCAGAACCTAAATCTGGCGCGTCTGC
>SAMEA3387494__coassemble_1784_pt1 | contig 97182 bp, 84 predicted proteins | sample SAMEA3387494__metabat2_low_PE_043 | metagenome-assembled genome bin SAMEA3387494 (sample SAMEA3387494) | Felis catus | biome: Faeces | place: United Kingdom | collected 2012
CGGTATGCTAGGTGGTGTGAGAGGACGGCGGTTAGTCACCGCCTCCTACTCGATCGATGAAATAGAAAGAAAACTAACGATTGACTTTTACTGAGGTTTTTTTTATATTAATACGTATGAAGAATCTACAGGGATACTTATGGATGTGATATCTATATGTAGGAATATCAAGGAAGAATCGAGGAATTGTTTTGAAAAAAAGATTGTTGTTTATATTTAACCCCAAGGCAGGAAAGGGAAAAATCAAAACGCACCTGCTGGATGTTGTGGATATCTTTAACAAAGGCGGCTATGAGGTTGTGATTCATGCCACCCAGTGCGCAAAAGATGCTTATGAGCAGGCAAAGGAGTATTCCAATCAGGTGGATCTGATTGTTTGCAGCGGTGGAGATGGTACGCTGGATGAAGTAGTTATGGGAATTATGGAATCCAAGAGTTCAGTTCCCCTTGGATATATTCCTGCGGGAAGTACCAATGATTTCGCAAACAGTCTGTTTATGCCCAAGAATATGGTGGATGCAGCTTCCATGATTATGGAAGAAACGCTGTACCAGTGCGACATTGGCCGGTTTAACCAGCAGACCTTTGCTTATATTGCAGCCTTTGGATTGTTTACAGATGTGGCGTATATGACCGATCAGGATCTGAAAAATATTCTGGGGCATGTGGCCTATGTGCTGGAAGGAGTGAAGCGGCTTTTTGATATCAAATCCTACCATATGAAAGTGGAAACGGAAGAGATGAGCTTTGAGGATGATTTTATCTTTGGAATGGTGACAAATTCACGGTCTGTGGGAGGATTCAAGAATCTAACCGGAAAAAACGTGGATATGAATGATGGGCTTTTCGAGGTGACCATGATCACCAGACCGAAGAATCCGTTGGAACTGCAGGAAATTCTGGCTTCGATTCTCATCGCAGAGGATAATACAGACCTGATCTATTCCTTTAAGAGCAAAAAACTGTTCATTGAATCAGAAGAAGAAGTTCCATGGACCCTGGATGGAGAATATGGAGGAGATACAAAAGAAGTAGAGATTGAAAATCACCACGGTGCGCTGAATTTATATTTGACGAGCAGTAAACCCACGAAAAAATAAAATACCAACAATAAAGGAGAACGACAATGGGAGAATATATTGATGTGGTAGAAACCTTTGGCTGCGATGTGTTCAATGACTCTGTCATGCAGGCACGTCTTCCGAAAAAAATCTATAAGGATTTGAAGAAAACCATTCAGGAAGGCAAGGAACTTTCACTGGAAATTGCAGATGTGGTTGCCCATGAAATGAAGGAATGGGCCATCGAAAAAGGAGCCACCCATTACAGCCACTGGTTTCAGCCTCTCACCGGCGTGACTGCAGAAAAACACGATGCATTTATTACAGCTCCAATGGAAAATGGTAAGGTGTTGATGAGCTTTTCCGGAAAAGAACTGATCAAGGGAGAACCGGATGCTTCCTCTTTTCCCTCCGGAGGACTGAGAGCTACTTTTGAAGCCAGAGGATACACCACATGGGATTGTACCTCGCCGGCTTTTGTGCGTCATGATGCGGCAGGAGGAACCCTTTGTATCCCAACCGCTTTCTGTTCCTACACAGGAGAGGCGCTGGATCAGAAAACACCGCTTCTCCGTTCCATGCAGGCGATCAATAAAGAAGCCCTTCGTCTGATCCGCCTCTTTGGAAACACCACCTCCAAGAAGGTGACCCCTTCTGTGGGAGCGGAGCAGGAGTATTTCCTTATTGACAAAGAAAAATGGCTGCAGCGTAAAGACCTGACCTATACGGGGAGAACTCTTTTTGGAGCAATGCCTCCCAAAGGACAGGAGATGGATGACCACTATCTGGGAACCATTCGTCAGAGAATTTCCGCTTATATGAAGGAAGTAAATGAAGAATGCTGGAAGCTGGGGATTTCTGCAAAAACACAGCACAATGAGGCAGCGCCTGCGCAGCATGAGCTTGCGCCGATTTATGCGCCGGCGAATATTGCAGCAGACCATAACCAGATGATGATGCGGATTCTCAAAAAAGTGGCCAGCCGACATAATATGCGTTGTCTTCTCCACGAAAAACCCTTTGTGGGAGTCAATGGTTCCGGAAAGCATAACAACTGGTCTCTGACCACAGACGATGGCATTAATCTTTTGGAGCCGGGAAAGACCCCCCATGAAAATATTCAGTTTCTTTTGATTCTCACCTGTATCTTAAAGGCAGTGGATACCCATGCAGATCTTCTGCGGGAATCTGCAGCAGATGTGGGAAACGATCATCGTCTTGGTGGAAATGAAGCCCCGCCGGCTGTAATTTCAGTGTTCCTGGGGGAACAGCTGGAAGATGTACTGAATCAGTTAATTAGTACCGGTATGGCAACTCACAGTATCAAAGGGAAAAAGCTGGAGACAGGAGTACGCACTCTTCCTGATTTCCTTAAGGATGCCACAGACCGGAACCGTACTTCTCCTTTTGCGTTCACCGGAAACAAATTTGAATTCCGTATGGTTGGTTCCAGAGATTCTATTTCAGAATGTAATGTGGTGCTTAATACCATTGCGGCAGAAGCTTTCCGTGAGGCATCAGATCGTTTGGAAGCAGCTCCGGACTTTGAACTTGCCGTTCATGATCTGATTAAGGAATATGCCATTGAACATCAGCGGATTGTATTCAGCGGAAACGGATACGCACCGGAGTGGGCAGAAGAGGCAGAAAAAAGAGGCCTTCCCAATCTTCCCTCCATGGTGGATGCAATTCCTGCTCTTACCACAGAAAAGGCGGTACATTTGTTTGAATCCTTTGGGGTATTTACCAGAACAGAGCTGGAATCCCGCGCAGAGATTCAGTATGAGATTTATTCCAAAGCAATCAACATTGAAGCAAAAACCATGATTGATATCGCCACCAAACAGATCATTCCAGCTGTAATTAAATATACCACTGTTCTGGCAGATTCCATCAATTCCATCCGGGCCGTGGGGGCGCTTGACGTCAGTGTACAGATGGAACTTCTGGAAAAGACCACAGAGCTTCTGAAAGAAACCAATGTGGCTATGACTACCTTAAAGAAACTGGTTCAGGAAGTAAATTCTGTTCCAGAGGGTCATGATCGTGCCCGTTTCTTCCGTGACCGTGTGGTTCAGGCTATGGAAGACCTTCGTCGTCCGGTGGATGAACTGGAAATGATTGTGGACAAGGAAATGTGGCCGATGCCATCCTATGGTGATCTGATTTTTGAAGTATAAAATTTCTTTTAGAAATAAAAATATAATATGGAAATGAGAAAAGAGGCTGTGAACTGCAGCCTCTTTTACAAAAAAAGGAGAATTATGAGTGAATTACAGTTTTTAGAAGAACAGGGGGTTTCTCCTGTTCTAATCAAACAGGTGGAAGAATTTCGTAAGACCTACCCTGTGGCGGAAGAGGCTGCCTCCCGCCTGGTGAAACCATCCATTCCTTTTTATGGAAAGGAAATTCTGGAAATGGCCATAGCAGGAATTCTTCAGGGAGAAAATCTCCTTCTTACCGGACCAAAGGCCACGGGAAAAAATATTCTGGCAGAGAATCTGGCCTATCTGTTCCATCGGCCGGCATACAATGTTTCCTTCCATGTAAATACCAACAGCGCTGATCTGATTGGAACAGATACTTTTGTGGATAATCAGGTTCAGCTTCGGAAAGGAAGTATTTACCAGTGTGCAGAACATGGAGGATTTGGGATTCTGGACGAGATCAATATGGCAAAAAACGATGCGGTTTCTGTGCTTCATGCCACATTAGATTATCGCCGGTCTATTGATGTGCCAGGGTATGATAAAATTGACCTCCATCCGGCAGCCCGCTTTATTGGGACAATGAATTACGGATATGCAGGGACAAGAGAACTCAATGAAGCACTTGTGTCCAGATTTCTGGTGATTGAAATGCCGCCCCAGACCGAGGAAAGTCTTGCCTTTATTTTTGGCAAGTGGGTTCCAAATGCCAGAAAAGAAGCTGTGAAACAGTTTTCCGGAGTGTTTCTGGATCTTCAGAAAAAAGCTATGAATGGAGAAATTTCCACAAAATCTCTGGATCTTCGTGGGCTTTTGGCAGCTATGAAAATTGTGGATACCGGATTGGCTCCTTCTCTGGCCGTGCGTATGGGTGTAATCAATAAAACCTTTGATATATTTGAAAAAGAGATTGTGGAGGACGTGGTAGCTACCAGGATTCCGGAAAGCTGGACAAGGACGGATGTTTATGAATAGAGCAGATCCTGTGGAATTGGATGAATTTCAGATGGAACTGGAAAACCGGATCCGAAATCTTCTGTGGACAGTCAGTGGAGATTATTCTCTGGAATGTAAGCCAGATGCCTCGCTGTTTTTAAGGTCTAAGGCAATTGCCCTTTATGATGGAATCAAACAGGGCGCCTTTGCCCGCTTTTTTGATAAAGAAGCGATGAGTCTTTATCTGATCAAGAAAATATTTCTTCAGGCAGAGGAACAGGAGCTGATGATTCTCACCCAGCTCTGTATCGAGGAAGCAATTGGAAAAAGGCTGATAAAAGAACGGCCTGGTGTGGAAGAAATGCAGCGGCAGGCGTTTGAAGATATTCTGGAGCAGGAATTTGAAGAATTGCCTTCCTTAGAGGATCTGACCGGAAGGCTGAAGGTGGCCATACTCAGGGACCGGCTGCAGGGAGAAACGCATGTGACAGAGAAGAGGATCGGGGAATACCGGGAAATGGTTTATGCTGCCAGGGAGGCAAAGGATACCATGGAACTCATCTGTATCATAGACCAGCTTTATAATACCATGATAGATCCTCTGTTTGAAAAACGACATGGAGATCTGAACCAGGTACTTTCCGTTACCATGGAAGAATTAACATCTTACGGGTGGGAGGATTTTCTTTCCGAGGAAATGTATGAGGAAGCCATGGAAAATTATGTGAATCAGCTGGGAAACCGCATGACAGACCTGGAAAATACAGCGGTGACAGAGGAGATGGAGCAGAAACGCATGGTGCGCCATAAGATTACGGTGCTGCCTCCGGAAGTATTGGAAAAGGCACATACGTATGTGGAACTGAATTATGGAAAGACTTATTTAAGTCCCATGGAAGAAAAACGCATCAATGACCTGATGTGTAAGGGAATCCACAGTGACTGCAGTCTTTATTTTACAGAGGGGATTTTAAAGAATCCGGTCAAGAGAAACTATCAGTATGAATATGCCAAGCGTCTGAAAAATAAAAATCTCTGGCTTTATCATGATAAGCATAGAATTGTGAAGCAAAATATTGCTTCTCTTACCCAGGTATTAAAAAAATCGCTGGTACTTCGAAGCGAGGCGCAGGAAGTGCTTTCAGATCGGGGCAGGATTGTGCCCTCCCGTATCTGGAGAGTTGGCAGAAGTCAGGAAGCCAATATTTTTAAGCGGGAGCTTCGTGGAAATTCCTGGGATTTTGTAGTGGATGTCCTCATTGATGCCAGCGGTTCGCAGATGAGCCGCCAGGGCGAGGTAGCCCTTCAGGCATACATTATCAGCGAGGCGTTGTCCAATGTGGGGATTCCCCATAGAGTTCTCAGCTTTTGTACTTTCTGGGATTACACCATTCTTCATCGGTTCCGGGAATATGAAGACAAAAAAGAGGCAAATGAAAACATATTTAACTATGTAACATCCTCCAATAATCGGGACGGACTGGCCATCAAAACGGCAGGATACGGACTCCTTCAGAGAGAAGAAGAGAAAAAAATCCTGATTGTATTAAGTGATGGCAGGCCCTATGACGTGATCGTGAATCGTCCCAATACCCGTAATCCCAAGCCGTATCATGGGGCTTATGCAATTTCTGACACAGCGACAGAGGTACGTCGTCTTCGGAATCTGGGCGTCAGCGTGTTGGGTGTTTTTGCAGGGGAAGAAAAGGATCTGGCCACAGAGAAAAAGATTTTTGGAAAAGATTTTGCCTATATTCGGAATATTTCTAATTTTTCCAAAATCGTTGGTCGATATCTGGAAAAACAGTTGGAATTTGGGGAAGGATAAGGAAACTTTTTGGTAAAAAATAAAAAAAGTGTAAAAAAAACATAAAATAGAAGGGAAGAATCCCTTGAAAAAAAACTTGAATTTGGTATAATATTTGGTGGTTTACAAATTTAATCAGATAAAGCTGCAATGAATTTACGGTTTATCTGGCTAAGAAAAAAGAAGCAACCAGCTTCAGAATCATTAAAGGGAGAGGTAAAAATGGACAACAAAGAGTTCAAACCGTATATTCCGGCAGAAAAGATCACACCGGAATTTACTGTGACATCCATCATTATGGGTATCATTCTTGCGGTTGTATTCGGCGCAGCCAATGCATATCTTGGTCTTCGCGTAGGTATGACTGTATCTGCTTCCATTCCGGCAGCAGTAATTTCCATGGGCGTAATTCGCGTCATCATGAAGAAAAACTCCATTCTGGAGAGTAACATTGTACAGACGATCGGTTCTGCCGGTGAGTCTCTGGCAGCAGGTGCCATCTTCACCATGCCTGCATTATTCCTGTGGGCGAAAGAGGGCGTTTGTGATAAGCCAAGCCTTGTTGAGATCACTTTGATCGCACTTTGTGGCGGTGTTCTTGGTGTACTGTTTATGGTACCCCTTCGTAATGCCCTTATTGTAAAAGAACATGCAACACTTCTTTATCCGGAAGGAACTGCCTGTGCAGATGTACTTCTTGCTGGTGAAGAAGGCGGCGCCAATGCTTCTGTGGTATTTTCCGGTATGGGACTTGCAGCAGCATTTAAATTCATCGTGGATGGATTGAAGGTGATTCCAGCAGACGTTGCAGCAGCATTTAAATCCTTTAAGGGTGAGATTGGTATGGAAGTATACCCGGCACTTCTTGGTGTGGGCTATATCGTAGGACCAAGAATCGCATCCTTTATGTTCGTAGGTGCGCTGGTTGGATGGATGGTAATCATTCCTCTGATCTGTCTGTTTGGACCAGATACAGTGATGTATCCTGGAACAGTTGCAATTTCTGAACTTTATGCAGAGGGCGGAGCAGCTGCCATCTGGAGTACTTATGTAAAATACATTGGAGCAGGTGCCATCGCAACAGGCGGTATCATTTCTCTGATCAAATCCCTGCCTCTGATCGTTACAACCTTCCGTGACTCTATGAAGAGCATGAAGGGCAGCAAGAATACCAGCACAGAAAGAACCGCACAGGATCTTCCAATGAATATGATTCTCCTTGGTATTGTGGCAATGGTATTTATTATCTGGTTTGTTCCGGCAATCCCGGTAAACTTCCTTGGCGCACTGATCATCGTTATCTTTGGATTCTTCTTTGCAACGGTATCTTCCCGTATGGTAGGTCTGGTTGGAAGTTCCAACAACCCGGTTTCCGGTATGGCAATTGCCACTCTTCTGATTGCAACGATGGCAATCAAAGCAACTGGTGATACCGGGGCAACCGGTATGACAGCAGCCATTGCAATCGGTTCTGTAATCTGTATCGTAGCAGCTATTGCCGGCGATACTTCTCAGGACTTAAAGACTGGTTACCTGTTGGGCGCAACTCCTAAGAAACAGCAGATTGGTGAGTTGATCGGTGTTGTGGCATCTGGTCTTGCAATCGGTGGTGTTCTGTATCTTCTGGACGCAGCATGGGGATATGGTACAGCAGAAGTACCGGCACCTCAGGCAGGTCTGATGAAGATGATCGTGGAAGGTATCATGGGCGGAAATCTTCCATGGGGTCTTGTATTTATCGGTGTGTTCCTTGCAATTGCACTGGAGATCCTTCGTATTCCGGTTATGCCTTTTGCCATTGGTCTTTACCTTCCGATCTACTTAAATGCAACCATCATGATCGGTGGTGTGGTTCGTGGTTTAATGGATCGCAGAAAGAACGTTGATGAAAAAACAAAAGAAGAACAGGTTACCAACGGTACTCTGTACTGTGCAGGTATGATCGCCGGAGAAGGTCTTGTTGGTATCCTTCTTGCAATCCTCACCGTATTTGGTGTGAATAATGTATTTAACCTTGGTGCTAAGGGAATCGGCTTCGGCAACATTGGCGGTGTGATCTTCATGGCTGTGATGATCCTTTGCCTGCTGAAATTCTCTTTATGGAAAAAGAAGAAAAACTAATGAGAAGAAAAAAGAAAAAAAATGAACTGCAGATCAATTATCTGGATCTGATCCCGGAGCGTTCCAATGCATTGCGCTGGCATGACGACCTCAAGGGACGTACCATCCTTGAAGTGGAAAATACTGGCCTATTTAACACCATTGCACAGAAGCTGTTCAATAAGCCTAAGTATACGAAAGTACATCTGGACGATAACGGAACATTCATCTGGCCTTTGATCGATGGAGAAAAGACCGTTGAACAGATTGCAGCTCTGGTGAAGGAACATTTTGGTGAAAAGGCAGAGCCTTTGTATCCAAGGATCATCAAATATTTCCAGATAATGGAAAGCTATCATTTTATTCATTTCAAAAATATGCCCGAAAAATAAGGGAAAGATAAAAACGGGAGCAGCCTTTTGGCTGCCACCCGTTTTTCCATTTTTCGCAGAAAGGAGAGGTAGAAGCAAATGAAATGGAGTGGAAAAAAAGCCTGGTATATAGAATATCTTCTGATTATTGTAGGAACTGGTCTGATGGCGCTGTCTATCAATTCCGTATTTGATCCTTCCGGACTGGTTACAGGAGGTTTTTCCGGCGTGGCGATTCTGGTAAAGGCCTGGACGGAAGGTCTGATAGAAGGCGGGATTCCTCTTTGGTTTACCAACTTCGCCCTGAATATTCCTCTGTTTTTTATCGGCGCTAAGATTCGGGGATTTTCTTTTGTGAAAAAAGCGATTGTGGGGGAAATCTCTCTCTCTGCGTGGCTGGCGATACAGCCTGTCTGGAATCTGGCAGGGGAGGACCTTTTGCTGGCTGCGGTCTTCGGCGGTGTGATCCAGGGTGTAGGAATCGGTATGGTTTTTCTGGGGCAGGGAACCACTGGCGGTACGGATATGACGGCAGCCTTGATCCAGAAATACCTGAAGCATTATTCCATCTCTCAGATTCTCCAGTTTGTAGATGGAATTGTGGTTTTAGTTGGTATGTATGTGTTTGGGGTGCACAGAGCTCTCTATGCCATTATTGCTGTATACCTGGTGACAAAGGTTTCAGATGGAATGATTGAAGGTATGAAATTCTCCAAAGCTGCTTATATTATTACGGATAAGCCCCAGGAAATTTCAGAAATGATCATGGAGGAACTGGGAAGAGGTGCTACCGGGATTTCTGCGAAGGGGATGTATTCCCGCCAGGACAAGCTGATGATCTTCTGTGTGGTAAGCAAAAAAGAAATCGTTCTGTTAAAGGAACGGGTAGATGAAATTGACCCCAATGCCTTTGTGATTGTTACCGACGCCAGAGAGGTACATGGAGAGGGATTCATTGAAAAAAAATAAAAATCAGTTGCCTACGGGAACAGAAAAGAAAAAAATGACTAAAAAACGACGAGAAAATTGTAAATTTTTTCGCCTTTCCTCTTTCATTTTTGGTGATTATGTATTAAAATAACTCTAGGTATATAAACTTTTATGGGAAAAGCATAAAATACACTTACACTAAACACATGAGAAGGGATTGAATCAGATGATATCAAATCAGGTACTTCAGAATACGCTGGAAGGTCTTAAAGAAATATCCCGAACAGAATTTTGTATCATTGATACAGAGGGAAAGGTGCTTGCATCTACCTTTTCAGATTATTCTATTTCGCAGAGCGATATACAGGCATTTGTTGAATCACAGGCAGATAGTCAGCTTGTGAAGGGATGTCAGTATTTCAAGGTATGCGACGATTATCAGCTCGAGTATGTTCTGGTGGCTCACGGAGACGATGAAGACACATATATGGTGGGCAAACTTGCAGCATTTCAGATCCAGAATCTGATTATTGCGTACAAGGAGCGTTTTGATAAGGACAGCTTTATTAAAAACCTTCTTTTGGACAATCTGCTCCTGGTGGACATTTACAATCGTGCCAAGAAACTTCACATTGATGCGGATGTGCGTCGTGTGGTTATGATCCTGGAAATGCAGCAGGAGAAGGATCACAGTTCCATGGAGAGTGTGAAGGCGCTGTTTGGAGGCAAGACTAAGGATTTCATCACAGCGGTGGATGAGCGAAGCATTATCATTGTCAAGGAACTGGAAGATGGAGAAGGGTATGAGGAAATGAGTGTTCTGGCCAAGAGCATTCTGGATACCCTTGGAATGAGCGGCGACGGAGAGACACACATCGCATATGGTACCATTGTCAATGAACTGAAAGAAGTTTCCCGTTCCTATAAAGAAGCGCGTATGGCGTTGGATGTAGGCAAGATCTTCTTCGGAGACAGAGAGGTCATTGCGTACAGCTCTTTGGGAATCGGTCGTCTGATTTATCAGCTTCCCATTCCTCTGTGCAAGATGTTTATCAAGGAAATCTTTGACAATAAATCTCCAGATGATTTTGATGAAGAGACATTGGTGACCATTGACAAGTTCTTTGAGAACAGCCTGAATGTTTCTGAAACTTCCAGACAGCTGTATATCCACAGAAATACACTGGTATATCGTCTGGATAAGCTCCAGAAGAGCACAGGACTGGATCTGAGAGTGTTTGAGGATGCCATTACTTTCAAGATTGCACTGATGGTTGTGCGGTACATGAAGTATATGGAGACATTGGAATATTAATTTCAGAAAAAGCGATTTCTGCCTTGGCAGAGATCGTTTTTTTTCGGGAAGATACTCCGTTATCGGGAAAGAAAAGGTTTGGGAAGTCTGGATTCAATGGGAAAAGGAGGCTTTAAAGGGGGGGGAGAATCCTGATTGGAAGGGGGTTCAGTATTTACAAGCGCTTCTGGTTGTGATATGTTATGTAAGGATTGAGAAAAATGTGTGAAATTCCAAAAAACAGTTGCATTTTCCAATGACGTACATTACAATAATGTTACAAAAATGTTAAAGATACTTCTGGCGCAGAGAACAGAGGGAATGTGAATCCTGAGAAACCCCATTCCTGTATGCGTCAGAAGTTTTACTGTTGTGAAACATATGAGATATGAGGAGGAAATTATGATCGATCTGGTTGATGTGACCAAGTCTTATGGACCGGGACTTCCGGCGGTAAGTCATGCAAATCTGCATGTGGATAAGGGAGAGTTTGTATTCGTTGTGGGAAGCAGCGGTTCTGGAAAGTCTACCCTGATAAAACTTTTGATGAAAGAACTGGATTCCACCTCCGGTAAGATTACCGTGAGTGGAGAGCGTCTGGAGGGAATGAAACACAGACGAGTGGCAAAATACCGCAGAAAGCTTGGCGTAGTATTTCAGGATTTCCGCCTTTTAAAAGACAGAAACGTATATGAAAATGTTGCGTTTGCCCAGCGGGTGATCGGGCGTCCCACCCGAGTGATCCGGAAACGTGTACCGGAAATTCTTCAGGAGGTGGGACTGGCAGATAAATACAGATCTTTCCCCGATGAGCTTTCCGGTGGAGAGCAGCAGCGGGTTGCACTGGCGAGAGCCCTGGTAAACCGGCCGGATATTCTTCTGGCGGATGAGCCTACAGGAAACCTGGACCCCAAGACCTCCGAGGAAATTATGGCGCTTCTGGAGCAGATCAACCAGAGAGGAACCACAGTTCTTGTGGTAACACATAACCGGGAGATTGTAAATGCCATGAAAAAACGAGTGGTGACCATGCATGACGGTGTGATCGTCAGCGATGAGAAAGAGGGAGGATATCATGAGGCCTAGTACCATATGGTATACCCTGAAACAGGGTATCAAAAATATAAAGAGAAACTGGATGTTTTCCATTGCTTCCATTCTGACAATGGCAGCCTGCATTTTTCTGTTTGGAATTTTTTATTCCATCGTAAATAATGTGAATGCTATTACGAAGAAATTGGAACAGGAAGTTCCGGTAACGGTATTTTTTGAAAAAGGAACGTCTCAGGAGCAGATTGATGTGATCGGAGATCTTATTCGTCAGCGTCCGGAAGTGGCTAAGGTTGTATTTGAATCTGCAGATGAAGCCTGGGAAAAGTACAGAGAAGAGTATTTTGGCAGTTCTGAGGCAGCAGAAGGATTTCGGGATGACAATCCTCTGGTAAATTCCGCAAACTATCAGGTATATATGAAAGATATTGAGAAACAGAGCGAACTGGTGGCTTATATCGAAGGATTGGATTCTGTGAGAGAGGTAAATCAGTCAGAACAGGCAGCAAAGATGCTGGGTTCTGTAAACCGCCTTGTTTCCTATACCTCCATTGCCATTATCATTGTACTTTTGGTGATCTCCATATTCCTGATCAGCAATACCATTTCTGTGGGTATTTCTGTACGAAAAGAAGAAATCGGAATCATGAAATACATTGGAGCTACCGATCATTTTGTTCGGACACCCTTTGTTCTGGAGGGAATGGTTCTTGGTGTGATCGGAGCAGCGATTCCTCTGACTGGTCTGTATTTCGGATACAGCAGTACCATTCGTTATGTGATGGAGAAGTTTAATGTATTAAATGGAGCTGTGGATTTTATCCCTGTGGGTCAGATTTATCAGACTCTTCTTCCCATCAGTGTGGCATTGGGAATGGGAATTGGTTTTCTTGGAAGCATTTTAACCACAAGGAAACATTTGAAAGTATGATCTGTGGGCTGCCTTTGGCAGGAGACGCAACGACAAAAGAGAAGGCTGCCGGAAAGTTCGGCGGCCTTTTCCATATTTTTTACCGGAAAGGACAGCAGAATGAAAAACAGAGAATTTATAAAAGGGGTATGTACCGGAATTGCAGCGGTTCTGGTGTTTACAGCAGGAGCCAGACTGATACACCAGGACTCTGTTCTGTCAGACAGAAGCCATGTAAAGAAGCTGGAATACCTGGAGGGTATGATTGATCGATATTATCTGGAAGAAAAGGATGAGGAAAAACTGGCGGAAGGCTTGTATACCGGCTTACTGTATGGATTGGGTGACCCTTATTCCCGATATTATACCCCGGAGGAATATGAGGAGGAGAATACGGCAACCCAGGGGTCTTATGTGGGAATTGGAATTGTAATGCAGAAAAACGCAGAAGGCGGTGTCCTGGTTGTAGAATGCTATGAAGGCGGGCCTGGAGATAAAGCCGGATTAAAGGCAGGAGATATTATCAGCGAAGTGGATGGAACCGATGTGACAGAAATGGAAACCGCAGAGGTGGCGTCTATGATTAAGGAGAGCAAGAAAGAACAAGTAGCTCTTTCTATACACCGGGAGGGAGTCAAGGATACCATAAAGCTCACTGTTCCCATTGAGGATGTGGAACTTCCCAGTGTATTTCATGAAATGATGGAGGACAAAAAAACAGGTTATATCCGTATTACAGAATTTAAGGGCGTAACCTATGAGCAGTATAAGAGAGCGTTTTTAGAACTGGAGGAAAAAGGGATGGAGCAGCTGGTCATTGATCTCCGGGGAAATCCAGGGGGACTGCTCACATCCGCATGTGACATTCTCAATGAAATCCTTCCAGAGGGGCTGATTGTGTATACGGAGGATAAATATGGAAATCGTCAGGAAGAAAAAGCAGATGGGAAACATACCCTGGAGATTCCGCTGGCGGTTCTGGTGAATGAAAGCAGCGCCAGCGCTTCTGAAATTTTTGCAGGAGCCGTACAGGATCATGAAGTGGGTGTGATCGTGGGAACCACCACTTATGGAAAAGGTGTGGTTCAATCCATTCAGCCTTTGTCTGATGGAAGCGCAGTAAAGCTGACCATATCCAGATATTACACGCCCAAGGGACATACCATTCACGAAAAAGGAATCACACCAGATGTGGAGGTAAAATTGGATCATAGTCTGTTAAATCAGAGCGAGATCAGTCATGAGGAAGACAACCAGTTGCAGGCGGCGCTTCAGGCGCTTTCATGAGATTTTTCTTGCGAAAAAACACAAGACGTGGTATGATGAACTAGGTTTGATAGTATGAATGAACTTCACATAGAACAGCAAGGACTGCCAAAAGAAGGATGGAGGAAACAGACATGAGTGAGTATGTGATTACAACAGATAACAATTCAGATCTTCCAGAAGAGTATATGAAGGAACACGGGGTAGGCTGCACATATTTAAGCTATGAGATGGATGGAACGAACTATACCTATGAGAATTTTCTTCCGGTGGGCGAATTTTATGATCGTATGCGGAAGGGAGCTATGCCGACTACTGCGCAGGTGAATCCGGAGAGCGTCCGCAGGTTGATGGAGCCTTATCTGAAAGAGGGGAAGGATGTGCTGCACATTGCTTTTTCTTCTGGCTTAAGTGGAACATATAACAGCAGTCGGATTGCAGCAGAGGAATTGATGGAAGAATATCCGGAGCGGAAGATCCAGGTGATTGATTCCCTTGGTGCATCCCTGGGGCAGGGCCTTCTTGTTTACCTGGCACAGCAGAAGAAGGAAGCAGGAGAAGATTTTGATACCGTTGGGGCATGGGCAGAAGAGAATAAGAAGCATATGGTGCATCTCTTTACCGTAGACGATCTGAATCATCTGTATCGGGGCGGCCGTATTTCCAGGACGACTGCAGTCGTAGGCGGAATGTTGAATATCAAGCCGGTTCTTCATGTGGATGAGGAAGGGAAATTAGTCCCCATTGGCAAGGTGCGTGGACGTAAGAAGGCCCTTCTGGAACTGGTCCGTCTTATGGATGAGAAAATCGGAAGCTTTCGGGATTCCTGCGATACCGTTTTTGTCAGCCACGGAGATTGTCTGGAGGATGCGGAATATGTGATCCAGAAAGTAAAAGAAAAATATCCGGTCAAGAATGTAATCATCAATCCGGTCTGTGCCACCATTGGCGCTCATTCCGGTCCGGGAACCATTGCATTGTTTTTTGCAGGAGACCAGAAATAAAAAGAGAATCTGGGAGAGCTTAGGAAAGCTCTTCCAGATTCTTTTTTAATTCTATCATTTTATCTCGAAGCAGGGCAGCTTGTTCAAAGTTCAGTTCAGCGGCAGCTGTACGCATCTGTTTTTCCACCTGGGCAATAAGTTTCGTCAGTTCCTTACGGCTCATGGATTCTGGATCTTTTTCCAGTTTCTGTTCCGTTTCTGCTACCGCCTTGGAGACAGCAATGAGATCCCGGACTGCTTTCTTGATGGTGGTAGGTGTGATGCCATGCTCTTTATTGTAGGCTTTCTGAATGGAACGGCGCCGTTCCGTTTCACTGATGGCTTTTTTCATGGAATCCGTCATATGCTCTGCGTACATGATCACATGGCCTTCGCTGTTTCGCGCAGCGCGGCCGATGGTCTGAATGAGCGAGGTTTCGGAACGGAGGAATCCTTCCTTGTCTGCATCCAGAATAGCCACCAGGGTGATTTCCGGAATGTCTAAGCCCTCTCGAAGAAGGTTGATACCCACCAGTACATCAAAGACGTCCAGACGCATATCTCGGATGATCTGGGCGCGCTCCAGGGTATCAATATCTGAGTGGAGATAACGAACCCGGATTCCCACATCACGCATATAATCGGTAAGGTCCTCTGCCATACGTTTGGTGAGGGTGGTGATGAGGATTTTGTGATGCTGTTCCACTTCTTTGTTGACTTCTTTGATCAGATCATCAATCTGTCCCTCTACAGGGCGCACTTCCACCTTGGGATCTAAAAGACCGGTGGGACGGATAATCTGTTCAGCACGAAGAAGCTCATGGTTCTTTTCGTATTCCCCTGGGGTAGCAGAGACAAAAAGTACCTGGTCGATTTTATTTTCAAACTCCTCAAAATTTAAAGGACGGTTGTCTTTGGCAGAGGGAAGCCGGAACCCATAATCCACCAAGGTCTGTTTCCGGCTCTGATCTCCTGCATACATACCGGCCACCTGAGTGACTGTCTTATGAGATTCGTCGATGATCAGAAGAAAATCGTTTCCAAAATAGTCCATTAAAGTGTAGGGCGGTTCTCCTGGTTTGAGACCGGAAAGATGCCGGGAGTAGTTTTCGATGCCGGAACAGAAGCCGGTTTCCTTCATCATTTCTATATCAAAGTTGGTACGTTCTGAGATTCGCTGAGCTTCCAGGAGCTTGTCTTCGCTTTTGAAGTAAGCCACCTGCTCCTGCATCTCTGCTTCAATAGCAGTGGAAGCCCGAAGGATCTGTTCCATGGGTACAACGTAATGGGAGGCAGGGAAAATGCCCACATGGGTATCTTGACACTTGATTTCGCCGGTGAGCACATCAATATCGGTGATCCGGTCAATCTCATCTCCGAAAAATTCCACTCTTACGGCGCGGTCTGTATAGTTGGCGGGATAGATTTCCAGCACGTCTCCCCGTACCCGGAAGGTTCCCCGGTGAAAGTCCATATCATTTCTGGTGTACTGAATGTCGATCAGCTGCCGGATTACCTCATCCCGATCTTTGGTCATGCCTGGACGCAGAGAGATCATCATATCCTGGAAATCCTTGGGGGAGCCCAGACCATAAATGCAGGAAACGGAAGCTACAATAATGACATCCCGCCGTTCCGAAAGGGCAGCAGTGGCAGAAAGCCGCAGTTTATCAATCTCGTCATTGGTGGAGGCATCTTTGGCGATATAGGTGTCCGTAGAAGGAACGTATGCCTCCGGCTGATAATAATCATAATAGGAAACAAAATACTCAACCGCATTCTCAGGGAAGAATTCTTTGAATTCTCCATAGAGCTGGGCTGCCAGCGTTTTGTTGTGGGCAAGGATTAAAGTGGGTTTGTTTAATGCCTGGATGACGTTTGCCATTGTAAAGGTTTTACCGGAACCGGTAACCCCAAGAAGGGTCTGGCACTGGTTTCCTTCCTGAAACCCTTTTACCAGCTTTTCTATGGCCTGAGGCTGGTCGCCGGTGGGTTGAAATTCGCTGTGTAATTGAAAATGATCCATGAGAATCCTCCTTATAAGTCGCTTAATTTTATCTGGTCTACCTGGATCGAGAGGAACTCTTCTTTTTCCAGATAGGAAATGATCGCATCACGCTTACCAAAGATACAGTAGTTTTTGATGGAAAGCTCATCCGTGGTTTCCAGATTGTCGCGGCACTCCTGAAGAAGTTCCGGTCCATATCCCGGCGAAAAAACTTTGGAAGTGCTTTTAAGCTCCATGGAGCGCCATACTTCGGTGTGTTCCAGAAGCGTGTTCAGATTGGAAAGGTAGGCATTTTTTAACTCTTCTTCACCAAATTCCTCCCTGGAGGGGTCTTCCATGGTGGAAAAACCCTTGGTAATGGTAATGCCTCCCTGGAAACTGCAGTCTGGCTGGTAAATTTCCACCCAGGAAAGAGAAATGTCTTCTTCCTTTAACTGCTCATAAGACTTTGGGGTGTCTGCTCCAAGAGACAGATAAAGGATAGAAGAAGAGGGGAGTTCTTTGATTTTGGCAAGGATTTCCTCCTGCTTTTGGTAGGTCTGGTCGAACCGGTTTACGGTAAAGGTGGTAAGAAATTGGGGATCCTGCCAGTTTTTATAATGGCCCCAGTTTAAATCGGCCTGTACATTGGAGATTCCATAACGTACCTCGTTTCGGTTGTCAATAAACTGGAAATTCAGATCATAGCAGCCGAAGCCTTTTTTCTTTACATCTACGTAAATAGGATGGGCATAAGGCTGTGTGGTTTCCCAGTAACACTGCAGGGTTTTGAGAAATAGATCCGAGTCACCCTGACGAAGCTTGAGTGGATTGAGAAAACAGGCGTTCATCACCGGATGGATGACCAGAAGAAGCACAAGGAGGAGAAGGAACATTCCTCCAAGTGTCCGGTACACGATCCGCCGGACTTTTCGGGTAATGGCTTTTTGGATTTTTTCCTCCAGATCCCCAGATGCCGGGAGTTCTTCTTCCAAAAGCAGAAGTTCCTGTTCCAGTGTCTTCAGTTTTTCCTGTTCGCTCTGGCTGTATAGTTCTTTTTTTTCGTTCATAGTGTTCCCTCCAATCGTTTTAATATTTTTTTCTTTGCGCGAGAACGGATTTGCCGTACATTTTCCTGGGTCAGATGGTGCATAGCAGCGATCTCCGAGTCCGCTATGTGAAAATAAATGCTTTCCATAAGGATTTCTTTGGAAAGAAGGGGAAGTTCCATGATGGCATAAAGAAGAGTCCGTCGTTCTTCCTGGTGGATGATCTTCTGGAGCAGTTCCTCAGAGGCTGCCTGTTGTTGAGAGAAGCATTCTTTGTTATCCAGAATTTCTTTTTGACGTTTTCTGCATAAATTTAAAAATTCATTTTTTAAGACGGTGATCAGCCATGCTTTCAGACTTCCCGTTTCTTTATAAGAAAGAAATGCTTTCAAAAAGGTTTCCTGAATCAGATCTTCCGCATCGGGAACATTTTTGGTAAGAGAGAGGGCATACAGAAACAGAGAACGCTGGTAGGTCTCATAAATAAGCTTCCATTGAGTCTGATCCAAATGTTCTCCCTCCTTCCCATGTGATTTCTAACCGTTTGACTTTGGCATCTAGCTATAAATATAACACGGGAATGGGCGGATTGTGACAAACTTTGGAAAAATAATTAGAAAAAGAAATTTTGCATTTTTTAAAAGAACATATTGACAAATGAAAACAACAGTGCTATCTTAAATCATAGATGTTAGCACTCCACATAGCTGAGTGCTAACAACAAAAAGAAAAGACAGGAAAGGAAAGGAGCGGAAGTCCATGGAAGAAGTGTTAAATGACCGTAAGAAAAGGATTCTCAAGGCCATTATCAAAACATACATGGAGACAGGAGAGCCGGTTGGTTCAAGGACCATTTCCAAATATACGGATCTGAATGTCAGTTCTGCTACCATCCGTAATGAAATGTCCGATCTGACAGATCTTGGTTATATCATTCAGCCGCACACCTCTGCCGGACGAATTCCATCGGATAAAGGCTACCGCCTCTATGTTGATGAATTAATGAAGGAAAAAGAGGATGAAATTGCAGAAATCCGGAATCTTATGATAGAGAAGACGGATAAGATGGAGAAGGTACTTAAGCAGGTGGCGAAGGTACTTGCGTCCAATACCAATTACGCGGCAATGATCTCCGTTCCCCAGTACAGCGGAAGCCGTTTGAAATTTATTCAGCTTTCCAGAGTCAATGACCATCAGCTGGTGGCCGTTGTGGTCTGTGAGGGAAATGTGATCCGAAACCAGATCATCAATCTGGATGAAGAAATGGATGATGAAACCATCCTGAAATTAAATCTTCTGTTAAACACCAACTTAAACGGCCTGCCCATTCAGGATATTAACCTGGGAATGATCGCAAGATTGAAGGAACAGGCCGGAATCCACAGCGGTCTGGTGGCCACAGTGCTGGATGCAGTTGCAGCTACCATTCATGTGGATGAGGAGGATCTGGAAATATATACATCAGGTGCCACGAACATTTTTAAATATCCGGAGCTTTCCGATAAAAGTAAGGCCAGCGAACTGATTTCCACCTTTGAGGAGAAGAATCAACTGATCGATCTGGTAAAGGATCGGATGTCCGATACGGAGAATACCGGAATCCAGGTATACATCGGAGACGAAATGCCCATTCAGACCATGAAGGACTGTAGTGTGGTAACGGCTACCTATGAACTGGGTGAGGGGATGCATGGAACCATCGGAATCATCGGCCCGAAGCGAATGGATTACGAAAATGTAGTAGATAATTTAAAGACCCTGAAGGTGGAACTTGATCAGGTATTTAAAAAGAAAACGTAGAAAGGCGGTAGAGACAGAGTGTCAGAAGAAAATAAAACCACATCTGAAGTACAGGCGGAGGAAACACAGGAAACTGTGGAACAGCCGGTAACAGAAGCTGAGGAAGCAGAGGCAGTACAGGAAGAAACAGCCGAGGACGCTTCTGCAGAAGAAGAAGAAGAAAAGGAAGAGGAAAAACCGGAAGGTAAGACCAAAACCTCCTTCTTTAAAAAGAAAAAAGACAAGAAAGATCAGCAGATCGAAGAGCTGACCGATCGCCTGAAACGCAGCATGGCAGAGTTTGACAACTTCCGTAAGCGTACAGAAAAAGAAAAAGCAAGTATGTACGTAATCGGAGCAAGAGAAATTGTAGAAAAAATGCTTCCGGTGGTAGACAACTTTGAAAGAGGTCTTGCCCAGGCAGTAGAAGGGGATGCATTTGCAGAAGGGATGAAAATGATCTACAAGCAGATGATGACCACCTTCGATGAGCTGGGAGTAAAACCCATTGAAGCTGTAGGTAAGGAATTTGATCCCAATTTCCACAACGCAGTGATGCATGTGGAAGACGAAAATGCAGGCGAGAACATTATTGTAGAGGAATTCCAGAAGGGATACACCTACAAAGATTTCGTTGTTCGTCACAGCATGGTAAAAGTAGCCAACTGACCTAGAGCACTTAATGAAAGCAAGCCGAAGGCGCAGCTTGAATTTCGTGCGAAGGTTGTTCGAAGGAACTTTTTGGATCAAACTTTTTCACATAAAGTTTACAAGCAGATTGATATATAGGAGGAAAAAATCATGGGAAAAATCATTGGTATTGACTTAGGTACAACAAATAGCTGTGTAGCCGTTATGGAAGGTGGACAGCCAACCGTTATCGCAAATACAGAAGGAGCAAGAACTACACCATCTGTGGTTGCTTTTACAAAAACAGGAGAACGTCTGGTAGGTGAGCCTGCAAAACGTCAGGCAGTTACAAATGCAGAAAAAACCATTTCTTCCATTAAAAGAGAGATGGGCAGCGACTACCGTGTAACCATCGACGATAAGAAATATTCTCCACAGGAAATTTCTGCAATGATTCTTCAGAAACTGAAAAAAGATGCAGAAGGCTATCTGGGAGAAAAAGTAACAGAGGCAGTAATCACAGTTCCTGCTTACTTCAATGATGCACAGCGTCAGGCAACCAAGGATGCAGGTAAGATTGCTGGACTTGATGTAAAACGTATCATCAACGAGCCTACTGCAGCAGCTCTGGCATATGGTCTTGACAACGAAAAAGAACAGAAGATCATGGTATACGACCTTGGCGGCGGTACTTTCGACGTTTCCATTATTGAAATCGGTGATGGTGTAATCGAGGTTCTTTCCACAGCAGGTAACAACCGTCTTGGTGGAGATGATTTCGACCAGAAGATTACAGATTACATGCTTTCTGAATTCAAAAAAGCAGAAGGTGTAGATTTAAGCACAGATAAAATGGCTCTTCAGAGATTGAAAGAAGCAGCAGAAAAAGCGAAAAAAGAACTTTCTTCTGCCACAACAACAAACATCAACCTGCCATTTATCACTGCAACAGCAGAAGGTCCGAAACATTTTGATATGAATCTTACCAGAGCAAAATTTGATGAGCTGACTCATGATCTGGTAGAAAAGACTGCAGAACCAGTTCGTCGTGCTCTTTCTGACGCAGGTATCAACGCTTCCGAACTTGGCCAGGTACTCCTGGTTGGTGGTTCCACACGTATTCCTGCTGTACAGGATAAAGTAAAACAGATTACCGGCAAGGAGCCAAGCAAATCTCTGAACCCAGATGAATGTGTTGCACTTGGTGCTTCCGTACAGGGTGGTAAATTAGCCGGAGATGCAGGCGCAGGGGATATCCTTCTTCTGGACGTTACCCCGCTGTCTCTGTCCATCGAGACTATGGGCGGTATTGCAACTCGTCTGATCGAGAGAAATACAACCATCCCTACCAAGAAGAGCCAGATCTTCTCCACAGCAGCTGATAACCAGACAGCAGTAGACATCAACGTAGTTCAGGGTGAGCGTCAGTTCGCAAGAGATAACAAATCCTTAGGCCAGTTCCGTCTGGATGGAATCCCGCCAGCACGTCGTGGTGTTCCGCAGATCGAGGTTACCTTCGATATTGATGCCAACGGTATCGTAAACGTATCTGCAAAAGACCTTGGAACAGGAAAAGAACAGCACATCACCATTACTGCAGGTTCCAACATGTCTGATTCTGAAATCGACAAGGCAGTAAAAGAAGCCGCTGAATTTGAGGCACAGGATAAGAAACGTAAAGATGCTATTGATACAAGAAACAATGCAGATTCCATGGTATTCCAGGTTGAGAATGCGCTGAAGGAAGCAGGAGACAAACTGGATGCAAACGATAAAGCAGCAGTAGAAGCTGATTTAAATGCACTGAAGGATTTACTGTCCCAGACTGCTAATGTAGAAGAAATGACAGATGCTCAGGTAGCAGATATCAAAGCAGCTCAGGAAAAAATGATGGAAAGTGCGCAGAAGCTCTTCTCCAAAATGTATGAGCAGGCACAGCAGCAGAACGGAGCTGGTCCGGACATGGGCAACATGGGCGGAAACGCTTCCCAGGGCGGCAATGAAGCTGGCTATGGCGATGATGTCGTAGATGCAGATTACAAAGAAGTCTAAAACCGACTACGGAAGGTTAGGAAAGAAAGATCATGGCTGATAAAAGAGATTACTACGAGGTCTTAGGCGTCAGTAAAAGCGCCGATGACGCAGAGTTAAAAAAAGCATACCGTAAATTAGCCAAAAAATATCACCCGGATGTAAATCCGGGTGATAAAGACGCAGAAGCAAAGTTCAAAGAGGCGACAGAGGCATATACCATCTTAAGCGACCCGGATAAGAGAAGACAGTACGACCAGTTTGGTCACGCTGCTTTTGAGAATGGCGGCGGTGGCGCCGGCGGCTTCGGCGGCTTTGACTTTGGCGGCGCTGATATGGGAGATATTTTCGGCGATATTTTTGGTGATTTATTTGGCGGCAGCAGAGGCGGCAGACGCACCAATAACGGTCCGATGAAAGGGGCCAACTTACGTGCACGGGTGAACATTACCTTTGAAGAGGCTGTTTTTGGCTGTGAAAAGGAACTGGAAATCGTGCTGAAGGATGAGTGCGCCTCCTGTCATGGAACCGGCGCTAAGCCGGGAACTCAGCCGGTGACCTGTCCGAAATGTAATGGAGAGGGACAGATCGTCTATACCCAGCAGTCTATGTTCGGTATGGTACGGAATGTCCAGACTTGTCCGGAATGTCACGGAAGCGGTAAGGTGATCAAGGAGAAATGTACCACCTGTCGTGGAACCGGGTATACTTCTTCCAGAAAGAAGATTCAGGTATCTGTTCCGGCGGGTATTGACAATGGACAGAGTATCCGTATCCGGGAAAAGGGAGAACCGGGAACCAATGGAGGTCCAAGAGGAGATCTGCTGGTTGAGGTGAATGTAGCCCGTCATCCAATCTTCCAGAGACAGGATATGAATATTTTCTCCACTGCGCCAATTACTTATGCGCAGGCAGCCCTTGGGGGCGAGGTGCGTATCAATACCGTGGATGGAGAAGTTTCCTACGAGGTGAAGCCAGGAACTCAGACAGATACCAGAATTCGCTTAAAGGGCAAAGGTGTGCCATCTCTTCGCAATAAGAACATTCGGGGAGATCATTATGTGACTCTGGTGATACAGGTTCCTACCAACTTAAACGAAGAAGCTAAGAAAGCTCTTCGCAAATTTGATGAAGCATGTGGAAACCGTCCTTCCGGAGCCAGAACAGAATCTCAGGAAAAACCGGAAAAGAAGAAAAAAAGTTTTATGGATAAACTGAAGGAAACATTTGAAGAGTAATTTTTTGAAAAGAGGATTTGTTCCTCTTTTCTTTTTTTGGATAAAATTTCCCTTTTCTTTTTGGAAGGGTTCGTGTATTATAAAGGGTAATGGTTTTCCGGTAAAAAACGGAATAACAGAGCGTACCAGGCTCAGACAGAAAAGAAAGGATGCAGAAAAGATTGAAAAAATGGAACAGAAAAAAGCAGCAGGAAGTGATTCCGGTATGGGCGATATTGCCGCTGCTTTCTATTTTGTTGTTAAACTGTTTGGTTTATTGGGGCAGCGCTTTTTTGACAGAGAGCCGTTTCCACTTTGACTTTACCACGGCTCTGGATCGGGTGGTACCCTTATGGCCCTCCTTTGTGTGGATCTATATTCTGGCATTTCCTTTCTGGGCAGCCAATTATCTTCTGGCTGCAAGAAGAGGAAAAGAAACTTTTTATCGATTTGTGGCCACAGACCTTCTTGTACACATTTCCTGCTTTGTGATTTTTCTTGCAGTTCCAACCACCAATCTCCGGCCGGAAATTGCGGGAAATACACTTTCGGAGAAGGTATTGCTTCTGTTGTATGCCATGGACGGAGGTTCGGCGCCATCCAATCTCCTGCCCTCCATCCACTGTTATGTAAGCTGGCTTTGTTACCGAGGATTAAAAGGCGCCAGGGAGATACCGGTGTGGTATCAGCGTTTTTCCCTTGTATTTGCCTCTCTGATCGTGGTATCTACCCAGGTGCTGAAACAGCATTACCTGGTAGATGCGGTGGCAGGAATCCTTCTGGTGGAACTGGCCTGGCATTTCTTTCAAAAAAGAAGCAGATACAGAAAGATCATGAAAATTTATGAAACAATCAATCAGAAACTCTGGAATCAGAAACAGATGGGAGAAGAATTATGAGATGGAATCGTTTTACCATTAAAACAAAAACAGAAGCAGAAGATATAGTAATCTGCACATTGGCAGAGGTGGGTGTGGAAGGAGTGGAAATCCTGGACAAACAGCCCCTCACCGAAGAGGATAAGGCACAGATGTTTGTGGACATCATGCCGGAAGGACCAAAAGACGATGGAATCGCTTACCTGAATTTTTATCTGGAAGAAGACGCAGACAAGGAAGAAATTCTGAAAAATGTCCGGGAAGCTCTGGATGAACTGAAAGGCTTTATGGACATTGGAGAAGCTACCATTGAAGAGTCCCAAACAGAGGATAAGGACTGGATCAACAACTGGAAGGAATATTTCCATCAGTTTTATGTGGATGATATTCTGATTGTACCATCCTGGGAAGAGGTAAAGGCAGAGGATCAGGATAAGATGATCCTTCATATTGACCCAGGTACTGCATTTGGTACAGGAATGCACGAGACAACCCAGCTGGTGATCCGTCAGCTGAAAAAATATGTAACAAAGGATACAGAGCTTCTTGACGTGGGAACCGGAAGCGGAATCCTTGGCATTGTTGCCTTAAAACTTGGTGCAAGGCATGTGGTGGGAACCGATCTGGATCCCTGTGCAATTCCGGCAGTGGCAGAAAATAAAGAAGCAAATGAAATTCCAGATGAGAAGTTTGAAATGATGATTGGAAACCTCATTGATGACAAAGAGATACAGGACCAGGTGGGCTACGAAAAATATGATATCGTGGCAGCTAATATTCTGGCAGACGTACTGCTTCCTCTGACCCCGGTGATTGTTCATCAGATGAAAAAAGGCGCATATTACATCACCTCCGGCATTCTGGATGTCAAGGAAGAGGTAGTTGTGGATGCAGTAAAAAAAGCAGGACTGACTCTGGTGGAAGTAACCAGACAGGGCGAATGGGTATCGGTAACCGCAAGAAAGGACTGAGAGCATGCAGCGTTTTTTTGTAGAGCCTTATCAGGTGGATGAAGAGAACCATCAGATCCATATTCAGGGCGGGGACGTAAAGCATATCCGAAACGTCCTGCGTATGAAGGTGGGAGAAGAACTTTGGATCAGCGACAAAGGGGCAAAGGAATACCACTGTTCCATTGAAGCCTTGGAGACAGAAGAGGTGCTGTTGCATATTCTCTATGCCCAGGAGCCGGAATACGAATTAAAAAGCCGGATCTGCCTGTTTCAGGGACTTCCCAAAGGCGATAAGATGGAACTGATCATTCAGAAGGCGGTAGAGCTGGGAGTGTCAGAAATCATTCCTGTGGAAACACGGCGCTGCGTAGTGAAGCTGGATGGAAAAAAAGCAGAGAAAAAGGTGACCCGGTGGCAGCAGATCGCAGAGAGCGCGGCGAAACAGTCCAAACGAATGAGGATTCCCAAGGTACACCAGGTTATGACCTATCAGGAGGCTCTTGCTTATGGAAGAGAGCTGGATCTCTGTCTCCTTCCCTATGAACTTGCAAAGGGGATGAAGGAAACAGCAGAACTGATTCGTGCCATTGTTCCAGGTGAATCCATTGGGATTTTTATCGGCCCGGAGGGTGGATTTGAAGAAAAAGAGGTGGCTGATGCCATGGAACTGGGAGTGAAACCCATTACCCTGGGGCATCGAATCCTGCGAACAGAGACAGCGGGAATGACCATCTTATCCGTTTTGATGTTTCAACTGGAAGAAAATACGGCACAGGAGGAGTCCTCTGTGAGATAAGCGGCTGCAAAAAACAGAGCGGCTGTGAGAAATGGAGTAAAAATAAAATGGAAGCATATTTTGACAATTCTGCGACCACCAGATGTTACGATTCGGTCAGGGACATTGTGGTTAAAACCATGACAGAAGATTATGGAAATCCCTCTGCCATGCATCTGAAGGGGGTAGAGGCAGAACGGTATATCAGGGAAGCGGCGCAGACCATTGCCCGTATTCTGAAAGTAAACGAAAAAGAAATCCTTTTTACCAGCGGCGGAACAGAATCCAACAATCTTGCCCTGGTGGGAACTGCCCTGGCAAATAAGAGAAGTGGAATGCACATCATCACCAGCGCTGTGGAACATGCGGCTGTGGCGCAGCCATGCGCCCGCCTGGAAGAACTGGGATTTGAGGTGACTGTGCTTCCGGTAGATGAGCAGGGAGTGGTAAAGCTGTCTGCGCTTGAAGACGCCCTTCGTCCGGATACGATCCTGGTATCGGTGATGTATGTCAACAACGAAGTAGGCGCGGTAATGCCGGTGGAAGAAATGGGAAGAATGATTCATGAGAAAAGCCCCAGAGCTTTGTTCCATGTGGATGCCATTCAGGCATTTGGAAAATTCCGGATTTTCCCCAAAAAAATGGGAATTGATCTTATGTCCGTAAGCGCTCATAAAATTCATGGGCCCAAGGGCGTGGGATTTTTATATATCAATGAAAAAGCCAAGGTACAGCCTCAGATCCTGGGCGGCGGTCAGCAGAACGGTATGCGTTCCGGTACAGATAATGTTCCGGGAATTGCAGGACTTGGCATGGCAGCGAAAGAAATCTATACAGAGTTTGATAAAAAAGTGGAACACCTCTACCGGCTTAAAGAACGGATGGCAGCCGGTCTTTCTCAGATAGAGGATGTAATTATAAATGGAATGCCTTTAAGAGAAGGGGCTCCCCAGATTTTAAGCGTCAGCGTGATGGGAGTCCGCAGTGAGGTGCTCCTTCATACATTGGAAGAGCGAAACATCTATGTTTCAGCAGGAAGCGCCTGTTCCAGCCATAAGCGAAAGGCCAGCAGTACCCTGACTGCTATGGGAATGAAGGCTTTGCAGATGGAAAGTACCATCCGCATCAGTTTTTCAGAAGAGAATACAGAGGAAGAGGTGGATTACTGCCTGGAAGTGCTAAGGGAAGTGCTGCCCATGCTCCGTCGGTATTCCAGACATTAATCAACCACAGATTGAGAACAAAAGGAGAATTTCATGTTATATCATGCATTTTTGATCAAATACGCAGAAATTGCGATCAAAGGAAAAAACAGATATTTATTTGAAGATGCCCTGGTAAAACAGATGAAAATTGCCCTTTCCAGAGTAGAAGGTGATTTTCAGGTAACAAAAGAACAGGGAAGAGTTTATGTGTTCTGTCCGGAGGAATACGACTATGACGAGGCCATTGAAGCGCTGAAAAAGGTATTTGGAATCGTGGGAATCTGCCCGGTTGTTATTTATGAGAATCAGGGCTTTGAGAAAATGGCAGAAGATGTGGTCGGGTATATGAAGACCTGTTATCCGGAGTTTCAGGACAGCTTCAAGGTATACACAAGAAGAGCTAAGAAATCTTACCCCATGACCTCTATGGAGGTCAGTGCGGAGCTTGGCGGAAGAATTCTGGAAGCATTCCCTAAGGCCAGCGTGGATGTGCATACACCGAAGCTGACTCTGTCTGTGGAAATTCGGGAAAAAATTTATGTTTATTCTGAAACAATCAAAGGACCGGGAGGAATGCCCATTGGAACTAATGGAAAAGCCATGCTTCTTCTTTCCGGAGGGATTGACAGTCCAGTTGCCGGTTATATGATTGCCAAACGTGGCGTAAAGATTGACGCCGTTTATTTCCATGCGCCGCCATATACCAGTGAGAGAGCCAAACAAAAAGTAGTGGAACTGGCAGAACTGGTTGCCAGATACAGCGGCCCCATTCGTCTTCATGTAGTAAACTTTACAGATATTCAGCTTTATATTTACGATCAGTGTCCTCATGAGGAACTGACCATTATCATGCGCCGCTACATGATGCGGATTGCAGAGCATTTTGCAAAGAAGAGCAACTGTCTTGGTTTGATTACAGGAGAAAGCATCGGACAGGTGGCCAGTCAGACACTTCAGAGTCTGGCAGCAACCAACGAAGTCTGCACTCTTCCGGTGTACCGGCCGGTGATTGGCTTTGACAAGCAGGAAATTGTGGAGATTTCCAAGGAGATCAACACCTTTGAAACTTCCATTCAGCCTTTCGAGGACTGCTGTACCATTTTTGTGGCCAAGCATCCGGTTACCAAGCCAAATCTGAATGTAATCCATCGTTCCGAAGGAAAACTGGAGGAAAAAATTGACCAGTTGATGGAAGAGGCATTAAGAACAACAGAAGTGATTGAAATCGGATAATTACGAAAAAAACAGGGAAAGCAGTCCTGCTTTCCCTGAAAAAAGGGAACCGGAACGGTTCCCTCTGTTGTATCACTTAGTTGCTTAGTCGATGACATATTTGCTGATGACAGCCATTACTTCATCCAGTGCGGTTCCGTCTGCATGAATGTTCAGATCGATCGGTTTGGAAAGGTCAAGGCTGAAAATGCCCATAATGGACTTAGCGTCAATGACATATCTTCCGGATACAAGATCGAAATCACAGTCAAATTTGCTGATTTCATTGACGAATGCTTTTACTTTATCGATTGAGTTAAGTGAGATTTTTGCTGTTTTCATGATGAAAGCCTCCCTTATTTTAATAGAATCTTTAATAGAATCTCCTATTGACATCTTAACGGTAGGTGCGAAAAAAGTCAAGGAAAACGAAGGAAAATTCAGGTAAATTTTTTATAAAATAAGGATTGTTTACAAAATGCTTAATAATTACAAATATACAGAATGAAATACAAGAAAGAGGTAAAGAATGAGAAAAAAAGTTGCATTACACAACCTGGGCTGTAAGGTAAATGCCTATGAGGTGGAGGCGATGCAGCAGCTTCTTTCCGAGGCTGGCTATGAAATCGTGCCTTTTGCTCCAGGTGCAGATGTATATCTGATCAATACCTGTACCGTGACAAACATTGCAGACCGGAAGTCACGTCAGATGCTTCATAAAGCAAAAAAAATGAATCCCAATGCCATTGTGGTGGCAACTGGCTGCTATGCCCAGACAGATACCGGAAAACTGAACCAGGATGAGGCAGTGGATCTGATTCTTGGAAACAATCAGAAAAAAAATATTGTACAGGCGCTGGAAGAATTTGAAATCCAGCATCAGAAAAAAGCCCATGTGATTAAGATCAACCAGACAAAGGAATATGAGGAACTGGAAATTAAAAGTACAGCGGAACATGTGCGGGCTTATATTAAGGTACAGGACGGATGTAATCAGTTCTGTACGTACTGTATCATTCCCTATGCCAGAGGCCGTGTGAGAAGCCGCCAAAAAGAACAGGTACTGGAAGAGGTACAGTCCCTGGCGGAAAAGGGTTATAAAGAAGTGGTTCTTACCGGAATTCATTTAAGTTCTTATGGAACCGATTTTCCGGAAGAGAGAAAGGAAACTCTTCTGTCTCTGATCCGTGGAGTTCATGAGATCGAAGGCGTTGAGAGAATTCGTCTGGGTTCTCTGGAGCCGGGGATCATCACCGAAGACTTTGTCCGGGAGCTTGCCGGTCTGCCAAAGGTATGCCCCCATTTCCATTTATCTCTGCAGAGCGGATGCGATGTGACACTGGAGCGGATGAACCGGAGATATCGCTGCGGAGAATACAGGGAGCGTTGTGAGCTTCTCAGAAAATACTATGAAAATCCAGCGTTGACCACAGATGTGATCGTGGGATTTCCTATGGAAACTCAGGAAGATTTTCAGGCATCCAGAAACTTTGTGGATGAGATTCATTTTTATGAGACCCATATTTTCAAATACTCCAGAAGACAGGGGACAAAGGCAGCAGCCTTTTCCGGACAGATTCAGGAAACAGAAAAAGGGGTACGCAGCGATATCATGCTTGCCCTCAATGAAAAACACCAGAGAGAATATGAAGAATCCATGTTTGGGAAGAAACTGGAGCTTCTTCTGGAAGAGGAAGTACTCATAGAAGGAAAGCCTTACCTGGTGGGACACAGCCGGGAGTATGTAAAAGCTGCTGTTTTAAGCGATGGAAACCTTAGGGTAAACGATCTGGTAACCATCTGTCCGGACCGTTTTCTGGAAGCCCATATCCTTACAGGAGAAGTGAAGAAATAAAGGAAAGAATCCCTTCCGCGAGGGGGAACTGAGAGGACTTCTTCTCTTTGACTTGTATTTTGGCAGAAATTATATTAAAATAGAAATGGATTTGCAGTTCCCTCTCAGAGAATTGCAGGAAATAAAAATAAGGACGTGAGAGAAAATGACAGAGAATAATCTGGGGAATACACAATATTTCAGAACGAAACCAGAGCAGGAGCTGGAGGTAAAAGAGGTTCTTGACCTGGTGTACAATGCAATGGATGAGAAGGGATACAATCCCGTAAATCAGATTGTAGGATACATTATGTCCGGAGATCCTACCTATATTACCAGCCATAAGGGCGCCAGAAGCATGATCATGAAGGTAGAACGTGATGAACTGGTAGAAGAGCTTCTGACAGAATATATTAAGAATAAAGCCTGGGAACGTTGATATGCGGATTCTGGGACTGGATTACGGATCAAAAACTGTGGGGGTGGCAGTGAGCGACCCCCTGGGAATTACTGCTCAGGGTGTGGAAACCATCTGGCGGAAGCAGGAGAATAAGCTGCGTCAGACCCTGGCACGGATCGAGGCTCTGATCGAAGAGTATCAGGTGGAAAAAATCGTATTAGGTTATCCGAAGAATATGAACAATACCATTGGAGAACGGGCGGAGAAATCTCTGGAATTTAAGGAAATGCTGGAGAGACGGACGAATCTGCCTGTTGTAATGTGGGATGAACGGCTGACGACCATGGCAGCGGAACGCACGCTGATTGAAGCCAATGTGCGCCGGGAGAATCGGAAGCAATATCTGGACGAGCTGGCTGCTGTATTTATCTTGCAGGGATATCTGGATTCCCTGACAAATGCATAAGGAAGAACGACATGGAAAAAATCAGATTTCAGTTGGAAGACGGAACATTTACCGAATTTTATGTAGAAGAACAGACAAGGATCGGAGGCATTTCTTACCTGTTGGTGTCCGATTCTATGGAGGACGAGGCGTCCGCATATATTTTAAAGGATGTGTCCAAGGATACAAGTCTGGAGGCTTTATATGAGATTGTAGAAGACGAAGAAGAGCTCCAGGCAGTTTTTAAAGTTTTTGAACAGATGTTAGAAGACGTGGATCTTGAAATGTAAATAAGAAAACAACGCAATTTATTCTTGTTATCTGAGAAAACTTATTTAAGAAGGTGATTTGAAGAAATTCTGCCCAAAATCATAGAGCGGTTGGAAGGGAGAACAGTCCTGTTCTGGGAACGTGAAAGCATCAGAACAGGACGTGCACTTGAAGTGTTCTTTTTTAGATCAGGAAGGTCGGATATGAGCGTACAAAAGACAGGTGGTCTTCCATAAGATTCCAACGCCGGATAATGGAATAAATTGCACTAAGAGCATGGAGGTGCAATTCATTGAAAAACGAAGATAACGGAAATAATAAAAAAGAAGGCAGTCAAAATCCTGCCGGAAACGTAAGAAAACAGGTAAATAAGCAGAGAAATTATAAATATAACAAGCAGCAGAGAAATAACAATTGGAGAAATGATAAAAAAAGCGGCAGACCTGCATTTAAGAATCCGATGAAGAATACAGGAAAGCCCCCTGTAAAAACCATGGGACGCCGGGGAAGAAAAGCGGCCTCCCGTCTGAAAATCATTCCGCTGGGCGGTCTGGAACAGATTGGAATGAACATTACCGCTTTTGAATACGAAGACAGTATTGTGGTAGTAGACTGTGGTCTTTCTTTCCCAGAGGACGATATGCTGGGAATTGATCTGGTTATCCCGGATGTAACTTACCTTAAAGACAATATTTCCAAGGTGAAGGGCTTTGTGATTACTCACGGACATGAAGATCATATTGGTGCTCTTCCCTATGTACTGAAAGAAGTGAATGTCCCAATCTATTCCACGAAGCTGACCCTGGGACTGATTACCAATAAACTGAAGGAGCACAATCTGGTGCGCTCCACCAAACTGAAGGAAGTACGTCACGGACAGGTGATCAACCTGGGTGATTTTTCCATCGAATTTATTAAAACCAATCACAGTATTCAGGATGCTTCTGCCCTTGCCATCTATTCACCGGCAGGAATCGTGGTGCATACGGGAGACTTTAAGGTGGATTACACACCGGTATTTGGAGATGCCATTGATTTGCAGCGCCTTGCAGAAATCGGCAAAAAAGGTGTTCTGGCGCTGATGTGCGACAGTACCAATGCCGAGCGTCCAGGCTTTACCATGTCAGAACGGACCGTGGGAAGGGTCTTTGATAACCTGTTCAACGAGCATAAGAATGCCCGCATTATCATTGCTACCTTTGCATCCAATGTGGATCGTGTACAGCAGATCATTAACACAGCGTATCGTTTTGGCAGAAAAGTGGCTGTGGAAGGCAGGAGTATGGTCAATGTAATTTCCACTGCAGCAGAGTTTGGCTATCTGCAGATTCCGGAGCAGACACTGATTGAAATTGATCAGGTGAAGAATTATCCGGATGAAAAGGTGGTTCTGATCACAACAGGAAGCCAGGGAGAATCCATGGCAGCGCTGTCCCGTATGGCAGCCAATATCCACAAAAAGATCACAATCAAGCCCAACGATACCATTATTTTCAGTTCCAATCCTATTCCGGGAAATGAAAAGGCAGTATCCAAGGTGATCAATGAACTTTCCATGAAAGGGGCAAAGGTAATTTTCCAGGATGCTCATGTATCCGGACATGCCTGCCAGGAGGAAATCAAGCTGATTTATTCCCTGGTCCGTCCCAAATATGCCATTCCGGTACATGGAGAATACCGTCATCTGACGGCGCAGAAGCAGGTGGTAGAAGACCTGGGCATTCCCAAAGAAAATATTTTTATCCTGTCCTCCGGAAATGTGCTGGAACTGGATGAGCACAGTGCGGAAGTAACGGGAACTGTACACACAGGAGCCATTCTTGTAGATGGACTTGGTGTGGGCGATGTGGGAAATATTGTATTAAGAGACCGTCAGCATCTGGCGGAGGATGGAATTATGATCGTGGTGATGACTCTGGAACGACACAGCAATGTGGTGCTTGCCGGACCGGATATCGTCTCCAGAGGATTCGTATATGTGAGAGAATCAGAGGATCTGATGGATCATGCCCGGGAAGTGGTGGATCAGGCGCTGGATTCCTGCCTGGATCGGGGAATCACAGACTGGGGAAGAATCAAAACCGTTGTAAAAGATGCCCTCAGTGATTATCTGTGGAAACGGACCAAGAGAAGTCCTATGATCCTTCCGATCATTATGGAGGCATAAACGTGGACGCAATCAATCGAAACATTCATATCCTTCTTTCTGTAATTAAGAGAAGTGATATTTACAAGGAATACCGGAAGCAGGAAAAGATTCTGGAAAAAAATCCAGAGCTTTACGCGCGGGTGGATCAGTTCCGCGCCAATAATTTCCGGCTTCAGAATAAATTGGACAGAGAAAATCTTTTTCAGGTGGCAGATCTGCTTACCCGGGAATCTGCAGAACTGAGGCAGATTCCTGAGGTGAATGCCTATCTGGATGCAGAGCAGGCTCTGTGCAAGATGATGCAGAAAATCTGCAAGATCCTTACGGATGGTATAGAGATGCATGTTCCAAGGCTTTAGAAGAAATGGAGGAAGTTATGGGAAACACAAGAGAACGGGTAGGCGCAGCCGGAGTGGCTGTGGCAGGGGGATTTTTTAGGATTGCCCTGTATGTCTGTGTGGTAGTTCTGATCATCTGGATCGGAAAAAGTACATACCAGTTTGGCTACGACGTTTTTAACCAGCAGGCCATGAGCCCGGGGGAGGGACAGGAGGTTACTGTGGTGATTAAGCAGGATGCTTCTGTTTACAAGATTGCCAAAACCCTGGAGAGCAAGGGTCTTGTGGAAAATGCCTTTGTGTTCTATGTGCAGGAGAAGCTGTCCAATTATAATGGCAAGTTGAGACCAGGCACCTATCTTTTAAGTACCGCTTATACCCCCAACCGGATCATGGGAATCCTGGCAGGGGATACGGAGCAGGAGGGAACAGACTCGTGATCGTAGAAGAGAGAATGAGAACCTATATCAACTCTCTGGACATGGGGAATACCCCTTTTCTGGAGCAGTTGGAAAAAGAAGCTCTGGATAACGGTGTTCCTATTATCCGAAAAGAAATGCAAAGCTTTATCAAGGTGCTTCTGGCCATACATCGGCCGAAGCGGATTCTGGAGGTGGGGACAGCCGTTGGCTTCTCCACACTTCTTATGTGTGAGTACGGTTTGCCAGAGCTTGAACTGGTAACCATCGAAAATTATGAAAAACGGATTCCCATAGCCAGAGAGAATTTCAAAAAAGCAGGACGGGAGGCGCAGATCACCCTTCTGGAAGGGGATGCAGGATTGATCCTGAAAGAGCTTACCGGTACCTTTGACCTGATTTTTATGGATGCTGCCAAGGGGCAGTACATTCACTGGCTGCCAGATGTGCTCCGGCTGATGCATCCGGGAAGCGTTCTTGTTTCGGACAACGTACTTCAGGAGGGAGATCTGATTGAATCCCATTATCTGGTGGAACGGCGGAACCGTACCATTTATAAGAGAATGCGGGAATATCTGTATGAACTGAAACATCACCCCTGTCTGGAAACATCCATTATCCCCCTGGGCGATGGAGTGACAGTCAGTGTGAAACGGGAGGTATTATGAGAAAACCAGAATTATTAGTACCAGCCAGCAGTCTGGAGGTTTTGAAAATTGCCGTGATCTTTGGCGCAGATGCGGTGTATATTGGCGGAGAAGCTTTTGGACTTCGGGCAAAGGCAAAGAATTTTTCTCCGGAAGAGATGAAGGAAGGAATCGCCTTTGCTCATGAACACGGCGTGAAGGTTTATGTGACCGTAAATATTCTTGCTCATAACCAGGATCTGGAAGGAGTAAGAGCGTATCTGGAGGAATTAAAGGAAATCAAACCAGATGCATTGATCATTGCAGATCCGGGAATTTTTACTTATGCCAGAGAAATCTGTCCGGAAATTGAATGCCACATCAGTACCCAGGCGAATAATACCAATTATGAAACCTATCGCTTCTGGTATCGTCTGGGAGCCAAACGTGTGGTGACAGCAAGAGAACTGTCTCTTCAGGAAATTCAGGAAATCCGGGCGCATATTCCGGAAGATATGGAAATTGAAACCTTTATCCATGGCGCTATGTGTATTTCCTATTCCGGTAGATGTCTGCTCAGCAATTATCTGGTGGGAAGAGATGCCAACCAGGGGGCCTGTACCCATCCCTGTCGCTGGAAATATTCCATTGTGGAAGAGAAGCGTCCGGGAGAATATATGCCGGTTTACGAAAACGAGAGAGGCACTTATATTTTTAACTCCAAGGATCTTTGCATGATCGAGCATATGGATGATATTTTAAACAGTGGAATTGACAGCCTGAAAATTGAGGGACGTATGAAGACCGCCCTTTATGTGGCAACAGTAGCCCGTACATATCGGAAGGCCATTGACGATTATCTGGAAGATCCAAAGAAATACCAGGAGAATATGCCCTGGTATCAGGAGCAGATATCCAACTGCACCTATCGCCAGTTTACCACAGGATTTTTCTATGGCAAGCCAGATGAAGAGGCGCAGATTTATGACAACAATACTTATGTGAAGGAATATACATATCTGGGATTTGCTGAGGCTGTTGATGAAAACGGCTGTGCGCAGATTACTCAGAGAAATAAATTTACCGTGGGAGAAACCATTGAGGTGATGAAGCCAGATGGAAGAAACATCCAGGCTGTGGTAAAAGCAATCTACGATGAGGAAGGAAATTCTGTGGAGAGCGCACCTCATCCTCAGCAGAAGCTGTTTGTGGACCTTGGAACAGAATTGGAGATGTACGATCTTTTAAGACGGGCGGAATAAGTTTTCTGTATTTGGAAAAGCACAAAGGGCTTGTCAGAGGCATAGACTAGAAAGAAATCCCCTTTGAGGTGAAGCCTTGAAGACTTTTTTGAAACCTTTGACATCTGCCGAGGAAACCTGCTATCTTCAACGTTACCAGAGGGGCGATCTGGAAGCGAAGAAGATTCTGATCGAAAGAAATCTTCGGCTGGTTGCCCATGTGGTAAAAAAATATCAGGGGATCGATGAGGAAATGGATGATCTGATTTCCATTGGGACCATAGGACTGATTAAGGCCATAGCGACCTTTGACCAGAAGAAGGCGACCCGTCTTTCTACCTATGCAGCCCGGTGTATTGATAATGAGCTTCTTATGATGCTCCGTTCCAGAAAAAAATACTCCAGAGAAGTTTCTTTGTATGAACCCATAGGTACCGATAAGGAAGGGAATGAGATCAGTCTCTTAGATGTGGTGGAAAGTCCTCCGGTAGATGTGGTGGAGGAATATTCTGTCAGAGAGGATATCAGGCTTTTGCTGGATTCTCTGGGGAGAGTTCTTTCGGATAAGGAATACCAGGTCATTTGTTTCCGATACGGTCTGTTTGGCAAAAGAGAAGAGACACAGAGAGAAATTGCGGGGCGGTTGAACATCAGCCGCTCCTATGTGTCCCGTATCGAAAAAAACGCATTGAAAAAGCTGAGAACCGTTTTTGAGGAAGCCAACAACTGAGTACAAAAGTTTCTATAATACAGGATGCTGTATATGGAAAAATACCTGGGAGGAAGAGTAATGGGAATAATCGTAGAATTGATCCTGATCGGGGCAGGACTTGCCATGGACGCTTTTGCAGTATCGGTTTGTAAAGGATTGGGTATGAGAAAAGTAAAAAAAGATCAGGCGTTGCTTATTGGACTTTTCTTTGGAGGCTTTCAGGCGCTGATGCCATTTGTGGGATGGGCGCTGGGAAGCCAGTTTGAACAGTATATCGTTCACATTGATCACTGGATCGCCTTTGTGCTCCTTGGGATGATTGGCGGAAATATGATCCGGGAAGCCATCCGGGAAGGGGAGGTCTGTCCCGCAGTGAAGGAGGACAAAAAGCTGGATCTGAAGGAATTGTTCCTTCTGGCAGTAGCCACCAGCATTGATGCCCTTGCTGTGGGGATTACCTTTGCATTTCTGAATTATCCCATTTTGGAAGCAGTGGCGATCATTGGAGTGATCACTTTTGCCATCTCTGTGTCCGGGGTTTATATTGGAAACTTTTTTGGCTGCAGATATAAAAAGAGGGCAGAGCTTTTGGGAGGCTGTATTTTAATATTCATTGGTCTTAAGATTCTGCTGGAGCACCTGGGCATTCTTGTATAAGGGAAGAAGCCGGGTGCTTCTTTTTTTCATAGTAAAGATAAAAACACAGAGACAAAGAGAGAAACTCTGTTACCGGAAAGGTGAGCCATACGGCGCGCAGACCAAAGAAATGGAACAGCCAGGCCAGGGGAACCAGAAGGAATACCTGACGGAATACGGTGACTGCGATACCGGCCGAGCCCCGTCCCACACCCTGGAAATAAACGGTGAACATGATCAGAAAAGCTGCAGGAATAAAGCTTACAGAGATAATGCGCAGCGCAGTTGTTCCAATGGAGAGAATGTCGGGAGCAGAGGAAAAAATACCCAGCAAGGCTTTCGGGAAAAAGAGGAAAACAGCGAATCCAACAGCCATGACGGAAGAGCCCATGAGAATGGAACTTCTAAGGGCCTGCTGGATTTTTTTATTGTTTCCGGCGCCATAAAAATAGCTGATCACAGGAAGGACTACCTGCTGAAGACCAAACAGGGGGATGAAGAAGAAGGTCTGCAGCTTATAATAAATGCCAAGTACGGTGACGGCATCTTCCGTGAACTGTTTCAGGATCAGATTCAGTCCAATGACATAGACAGTGTTCAGAGCCTGAGTCAGGATTGCAGCCAGACCGCTCTGGTAGATGCGGAGACAGTCATGAATGGTAAATTTACCGGAAAAAGGGTGTTCCTTTAATACAGGGATCAGCACAAGGAACATGGCGATCCACTGACCGATTACAGTGGCAATGGCCGCGCCCCGGATTCCAAGCTCCGGGAAATGGGCGCTTCCAAAGATCAGAAGAGGGTCCAGGATCACGTTGACAATGGCTCCTGTAACCTGAGCACACATAGGCAGAACCATATTTCGTTTTGCCTGGAGGATTTTGGTACAGTGGGCTTCCACAAACATCCCGAAGGAAAGAAGGAGGATGATCTGCGCGTATTCAAAGGCATACTGGCGTACCAGCTCCATGGATGAGGAAATATGGCAATATGGTTTTAAAAATAAAAGTCCCAAAAAGGTAAAAACAGAGAAATTAAAAGCTCCAAGGAACAAACCGCTTTTTTCCACGTTTTTTTCTCCGCGGATGTCGCCGGTTCCCTCCATACGGGAAATGAGAATATTGATTCCAGTGCCGGTGCCTACGGCAATGGCAGTCATCAGAAGCTGGATGGGGAAAATAAGAGATAAAGCGGTCAGTCCTTCCGGGGCATAGCGGGCAACAAAGTAACTGTCCACAATATTGTAAACAGATTGAATCAAAAGTGCCAGCATAACCGGAGGGCTTAATTTTAAAAGTGTTTTCCAGACAGGTGTTTCGTTCATCGTTTTGTACCATCCTTTCGTTCGTAACAAGGATCATAAAGGATGGAGTAACTACACGGTCAAGCACTTTTTCGCTTTTTTATTCAGGAAGGAGGTGAGCACGAACTTCACAGTAATAATCATCAATATAATCAAAGAGCTGAAGTCCCAGTTCTTCGGCAAAAACAGCGTCAGTCCGGTAATGGTGTTCCTTCATCCAGTCAAGGAGGGGGTTAAAATCTGCCCGGTCTTTGACAATCCGAAGGATGCAGACCGCATATTCTCCCTCTGGAAGGGTATAGAGATGTTCCGGCGCCACATGCTGATAGTTTTCTCCAGGAAGTTTCAGGTATTCAGCTGTTTTGTAGATTTCTCCCTGGAAAATCTGAGGAAGTCCCAGAATATAGCCATATTTTCTCTGAATGGTTTGGGATTCCCGGAGCGCTTCTTTGGCAGCGGACTGAAGACGGGCGTGGTAGGAGATGCCGTCTTTTTTTACGTCTCCCGTAATGACCTGTTCTGCTTTTCTGTATTTTTGCTGGATTTCCTGGTGATCCTTCTGGCTGGCAATCCGCATATGCTCCTGTTGATACCAGGAAATATCCGAAGCTACCTGCCGGTAATATTCACTGAGACGCAGCGCTTCGCTTTGGTAGTCCAGAAGAAGATCTGTGATTTTTCCATTGTCATGAAGATTTAAAAGCTGTTTGACCTTTTCCAGAGGAATACTCAGCTTCCGGCACATACTGATGATATCCAGCTGCCAGAGATTCCAACGGGAATAATAGCGGTACTGGTTTTCTTCGTCGATATAATCAGGAACAAGAAGTCCGATCTTGTTATAAAAATGCAGGGTATCTTTGGAAATTCCAGTGATTCGGCTGACTTCTCCAATGCGGTAATAACCTTCTTTTTTCATAAGGGCCTCCGTATAAAAATGATAAAGTAAAGAAATCATACTCCCGGCGTAGGAAAAATACAAGAAAAAAAGAAAAGAATAAGAAATTATGAAAAAAATCTTGTGGTTTTTTATCATTTGTGCTATTCTGAATATAAACTGAATAAGGAAATAACAGGTGCCAAAGGCAGTTTGCTGCCAATGGGTAAAAGGGAAACAGGTGCAAGTCCTGTACGATCTCGTCACTGTAAGCAGGGAGTATGATGTTGCGGCGTGAGCCATCCACTGGGAAACCGGGAAGGAAATATCATACCTAGATCTGTAAGCCAGGAAACCTGCCTGTTGTTGGTACAGGGACTTTTGTCCCAGATCACGAGTAATTGGTTGTACCGCTTGAGAGAAACAAGAACTGTAATTTCTGAGAAGCCTGGATGAGCCTTTTACCTATTGGTAAGAGGTTTTTTGCATTTCAGGAGAGAATTTTCCGAAGGGTCTTTGGATATAACAGGAAAGACGGCTTTGTATCTCATGAAGGAACCATACTCATATTATAAGGAGGAAAAAAACATGAAAAACAAAGTCGTAAAAGCACTGGCAATGGGTCTTACCGTAAGTACCATGGTAATGATGGGAACGGTAACCCCTTATGCGGCAGAGGAAGAGACTGCCCTGGAAGAAGCAGCAGAGGAGACAGATGAAAAAACAGAAGAAGCCGATGCAAGCGAAGATGAGGCAGCCGCACAGAAGGCAGCAGAGCTGATTGACAAAATTTATGTACAGGAACGTACGGAGACCACAGATGCAGACTGTGCCGCAGCAAAAGAAGCCTGGGATGCTCTTACTGATGCCCAGAAGGAACTGGTAGAAGGAGAAGAGGCCAGTCCGGATTATTTTGGACTGGATACCGGGGATGCTTCCAAAGACGATGCTTTGAATCAGGATGAAATCGGGGAGAATGAACTTCTGGTAGTCAGCTTCGGCACTTCCTATAACGACAGCCGCGTAGAGGACATTAAAGGAATTGAGGATGCCTTAAAGGAAGCCTATCCGGACTGGTCTGTACGGAGAGCCTTTACCGCGCAGATTATCATCAACCATGTACAGGCAAGAGACGGGGAAGTCATCGATAACATGGAACAGGCGCTGGATCGTGCAGTGGAAAACGGGGTGAAGAATCTGGTGGTACAGCCTACACATCTGATGCATGGGGCAGAGTATGATGAAATGGCAGAAATGCTGGAAGCTTACCAGGACAAGTTTGAATCTGTAGCCATTGCAGAACCTATGTTAGGGGAAGTGGGTCAGGATGCCACTGTAATCAACGAGGATAAAGAGGCGGTTGCCAAGGCAGTTGCAGATGCAGCAATCGCAGACGCAGGATATACTTCCATGGATGCAGCTGCACAGGAAGGAGTTGCTTTCGTTTTCCTGGGACATGGAACCAGCCATACTGCAAAAGTAAGCTACAGTCAGATGCAGACACAGATGGAAGAGCTTGGTTATAAGAACGCTTTTATCGGAACTGTTGAAGGAGAACCGGAGGATACGGCCTGCGAGGCTGTTATCGAAAAGGTGAAGGAAGCCGGATACAAAAAAGCCATTCTTCGTCCTTTGATGGTAGTTGCAGGGGATCATGCAAATAACGATATGGCAGGCGCAGAAGAAGATTCCTGGAAGAGCATGTTGGAAGCTTCTGGAAACTTTGACAGCGTAGAGGCACAGATTGCAGGTCTTGGAAGAATTGATGCCGTGAAACAGCTTTATGTGGAACACACAAAAGCAGCCATGGATTCTCTGGCAAAATAAAAATAAAAAAGTCTGCCCGGAGTCTGTAGCTCCGGGCAGTTTTTATGAAAGGAGATAAATGAAATGAAAATGAAATGTTCTTTGGTTCTGGCACTGTCCATCCTTACGATTCCGGCTTTTGCAGCAGGAATCTGTCCGGTTTTTGGGGCAGAAGGAGCAGAGGAGGCGGAAAACGCCAGTGTTTTAAAGGATGGCATTTACAGTGCGGAATTTGACACGGACAGCAGTATGTTTCATGTCAATGAAGCGAAGGAAGGCAGAGGTGTTCTCACGGTAAAGGATGGAGAAATGACCATTCACGTAAGCCTTGCCTCCAAGGGTATTCTGAACTTATTTGCCGGAAAAGCAGAAGATGCAAAGAAAGAAGGCGCAGAGCTTTTAGAACCCACAGAAGACGAGGTGACTTACAGCGACGGATATCAGGAAACGGTGTATGGCTTTGATATTCCCGTTCCGGCGCTGGATGAGGAATTTGATGTGGCGCTTATTGGAAAAAAAGGAAAATGGTATGATCATAAGGTAAGCGTTACAGATCCTAAGCCAATGGAAGAAGGGGAGAAAATTTCCCAGGGAAAAACAGTAAAAGAGTTAAAGGCGAAGGATGGAAGTTATACCGTAGAGGTGGAATTAAAAGGCGGTTCCGGAAAGGCAACTGTGGAGTCCCCGGCCAGACTGGTGATTGAGGATGGAAAGGCAATGGCTACGATTATCTGGAGCAGTCCTTATTACGATTATATGAAACTTGGCGAAGAGAAATATGAACCGGTAAACAAAGAGAGAAATTCCACTTTTGAACTTCCGGTGGAACAATTTGACTGTCCAATGGAGGTTGTGGGAGATACGGTTGCCATGAGTACTCCTCATGAGATTGAGTATACCTTACAGTTTGACAGTGAATCTCTCAAGGAAGCAGAGTAAGAGAAGCATATGAAAAAATACAGAAAAATTGTGGCAGGAATACTGATGGGCGCTTTAGTTCTTCTGGGGAGCTGCCTGGTACAGGCAGACAAGAAGGAGTCTCTGGTTCTGGATCACAGTCTGGAGCTTGCTTATGCCGATCAGTTTTCCGTGGACTATTATAAAGACGGCTACAAAAAAATCACCATCAAGGATACCGGAGAATTTCTTCTGGTTCCAGAGGGAAAAGAAGCGCCAAAAGGGCTTGGGAAAGAGGTGAAGGTGCTTCCGGAAAAGGTAGACCGGCTGTATCTGGTGGCAACCTCTGCCATGGATTTTTTTCGGGCGCTGGATGAAATGGACCGAATCCGTCTTTCTGGAACGGATGCAGACGGCTGGTATATTGAAGAGGCCCGGGAAGCCATAAAAAGTGGAAAAATGCTTTATGCAGGCAAGTACAGTGCGCCGGATTATGAACGAATTGTATCGGAAGGCTGCGGACTTGCCATAGAGTCCACCATGATCTATCACACTCCTGAAGTGAAGGAAAAACTGGAGCAGTTTGGCATCCCTGTGATGGTGGAACGATCCAGTTATGAAAGCCATCCTCTGGGAAGACTGGAATGGATTAAGCTGTATGGGGCGCTTCTTGGAAAAGAAGAAAAGGCAGAAGAGATCTTCCAGAAGGAAATGAAACGTCTGGAAGGCGTTCTGGCAGAAAACAATACCGGGAAAACGGTTGCTTTCTTCTATGTCTCTTCCAATGGTTATGTCAATGTGAGAAAATCTGGGGATTATGTGTCAAAAATGATCCAGCTGGCAGGAGGAAATTACATATTTCCGGATCTGGGAGGGGAGGACAATGCCCTTTCCACTATGAATATGCAGATGGAAGAATTCTATGCCAAGGCAAAAGAGGCGGATTATCTCATTTACAACAGCACCATTGACAGTGAATTGACTTCTTTGGAAGAACTGTTTGACAAAAGTACGCTGCTGAAAGATTTTAAGGCAGTGAAAGAGGGGAATGTATGGTGCACAGAAAAGAATCTGTTTCAGGAGACCACAGGTCTTGGAAAAATGATTGAGGACATTCATACCATTCTCACCCAGGAGTCTTCTTCCCTGGATCAGTTAAATTATATGCACAAACTTCAATAAAGCAAAGTGAGGCAGAAAAATGGAACGAAAAAAGAACGGAAGATACTGGGCCGCCTTTCTGATGCTGGGGGCTCTTCTGGCCGGGCTTACGATCTGGAATATCAATTCAGGGAGTATCCGGTTATCAGTGAAAGAAATTTTTGCCATTCTTCTATCCGGGACAGGAGAAGAAACGGCTTATAATATTGTGTGGGAGATTCGCCTTCCCAGAATTCTTTCCGTGATTATTCTGGGCGGCGCATTGTCGGTTTCCGGCTTTCTGCTTCAGACCTTTTTTGGAAATCCTATTGCAGGTCCTTTTGTCCTGGGAATATCCTCTGGAGCAAAGCTGGTGGTCTCTCTTGTAATGATCTATCTGCTGGAAAAATCCATGACAGCAGGTTCGGCGGTACTGATTTTGGCTGCCTTTGTGGGGGCCATGATCTCCATGGGCTTTGTGCTCCTGGTATCCAGAAAGGTACAGAAAATGTCCATGCTGGTAATCAGCGGTATTATGATTGGTTATATCTGTTCCGCCATTACGGACTTTGTGATTACCTTTGCAGACGATTCCAATATTGTAAATCTCCATAACTGGTCGCTGGGAAGCTTTTCGGGAATGAACTGGGAAAATGTATCTGTAATGACAGGCGTGGTTCTGATTACCCTGCTCTTAACCTTTCTTATGTCAAAGCCCATTGGGGCGTATCAGCTGGGAGAAGCGTACGCCCAGAACATGGGCGTGAATATCAAATGGTTTCGGGTGGCGCTGATTTTGTTATCCAGTGTGCTGTCTGCCTGTGTAACTGCTTTTGCAGGTCCCATTTCCTTTGTGGGGATTGCAGTTCCCCACCTGGTAAAGAGTCTCCTGAAAACCTCCAGACCTTTGCTGGTGATTCCTGGCTGTTTTCTGGGAGGGGCTGTATTTTGCCTGTTCTGCGATCTTCTGGCCAGAACCATGTTTGCGCCTACGGAGCTGAGCATCAGTTCTGTAACCGCAGTATTTGGCGCGCCGGTGGTTATTTATATCATGATACGAAAACAGAGGACTGTGTAAATGGAAAATTATTATGTTTATACCACAGATCTGGATGTGGGATATGATGGGAAGGCGCTGATCCGCAATATTTCTATCCGGTTAAAAAAAGGAGAGATCCTTACCCTGATCGGCCCCAACGGGGCGGGAAAATCTACGATATTAAAAAGTATTACACGGCAGTTAAAGCTGGTTGGGGGGACTGTGTATCTGGACCAGGAAATGATGCACAAAATGTCATCCAAAGAAGTGGCAAAGAAACTGGCTCTTGTGATGACAGAACGGATGCGGACAGAACTGATGACCTGCGAGGACATTGTGGCAACCGGGCGATACCCCTATACAGGAACCCTTGGAATTCTTTCTCAAAAGGACAAAGAAAAAGTAAGGGAAGCCCTTGAAACAGTTCATGCCATGGAGTTTAAAGACCGGGACTTTACCGCCATCAGCGATGGGCAGCGGCAGAGAATCCTGCTTGCCAGAGCCATTTGTCAGGAGCCGGAGATCATTGTACTGGATGAACCCACCTCTTTTTTGGATATCCGTCATAAGCTGGAGCTTCTGACCATCTTAAAACAAATGGTGACAGAGCGGGGAACCGCGGTGCTCATGTCGCTCCATGAACTGGATCTGGCCCAGAAGATTTCCGATTATGTAATCTGCGTTCATGGAGACCATATTGATCGTTATGGAACTCCGGAGGAGATTTTTACCTCTTCTTATATCCGCCAGCTGTATGGAATTACCAGCGGGAGCTACAATGCAGCCTTTGGCTGCATGGAGATGGAACCGCCGGCCGGGGAGCCAAAGGTTTTTGTAATTGGAGGAAACGGAAAGGGGATTCCTGTATACCGCTCTCTTCAACGCCGGGGAATTCCCTTTGCAGCAGGTGTGATTCATGAAAATGATGTGGACTACCAGGTGGCCAAAGCCCTTGGGGCAAAAGTGATTTCAGAGGCTCCCTTTGAACCGGTGGGAGAACAGGCGCTGGAGGAAGGGCTATCGGTGTTAAAGGACTGTGAGAAGCTGATCTGCGCGGTGGACTCTTTTGGAATGATGAATGAGAAAAACAGGGAACTGATAAAAGAAGCAGAACGTCTTGGCATTCCTGTGGAAAAGAAATAGAGACAGAATCCGTTTTTTTCTGAAAAACCAGATACAAGGAGAGGGAATTGTGATATACTGGAAAAAATCAGGGAAATACATGGGGAGGATGTCATGAAAAACACAGTGACCATATGTTTTACAAACAATAAGGGAGGAAGCGGAAAATCCACCACCTGCTCCAACGTAGGCGCAGCCATGGCGAAGGAAGGCAAAAAGGTGCTCCTGGTGGATGGGGATATGCAGCTGAATCTGTCTCTGGCCTTCTTTTCTGAGGAAGAGGTTCTTGCCATGGCAGCAGGGGAGAAAAATCTATACTATGCCATTGGAAAACAGCAGGATCTGACAGAGTTTATCGTACATACTCCATATGAGAATCTGGATCTGATTCCCTCCTCCACATTGATGAGTTCCATTGAATACGAACTCTTTACAAAATGGCAGAGAGAATTTATCCTTCGGAAGTGCCTGCAGAAGATTAAGGCTTCCGGGGTGTACGATTATATTCTCATTGATGCGCCTCCTACGCTTGGGGGATGGGTGATGAATATTCTCTGCGCCTCTGATCAGGTGCTTGTTCCAGTGGAAGCCAGCCCATGGGGCATGTTCGGTCTTGCCAATATGTTTGAGTTTCTCAATGAGGTGAAGGAGATTTCCCCGGCTCTTCAGGTGCTTGGCGTAGTGATCACCAAGGCGGATACCAGGAAGAATTATTTTAAACAGACCATGGAAACCCTGCAGGCGATGGAGGGCATCACTCTGTTTGAATCTTTTATCCGTGTGGACAGTTCCATTGAATGGGCGCAGGACAACAGCGTTCCGGTGGTGGAATATAAGAAAAGCAGCAGAAGTGCAAAAGAATATATGGCATTGGCCAGGGAGGTAATGGATCATGTCCTTAGGGAAAGCTAGTATTGCGCGGGCGGCAGGCGCAAAATCCAGACAGGGGGCAGCGGGACAGCCGGTGAAGGATTCTGTGCTGACTCCCATGAACGCAGAGGAGATACAGATGAAGTTCTTATCGGATGCATCGAAGGAGGCGCCGGAAAACAAACCGGTTCAGCTTACACAGAAAATGCCGGACTACCTGTTATAAAAACAGAACAGAAATCAGAAAAAGCCACAGAGAGTTTCTCTGTGGCTTTTTCTGATTTCTGTGAAAGGATGTGTTCACATAAATGTTTATATAAATGTTTAGATAAAAAACATGTAAGTGCACAACAAAAATGTGAAAATGCAGGAAAACATTGTTAAATATGTATAAAAACACAACAAAAAAATTAATGAAATTGACGAAAAAATGAATTATCAAAACAAAAAGTAAAAAAACTATTGAAAATTTTATATAATAGTTTAAAATACAGATTATCAAAAGGGATGAGGAAGTCCCAAAAAGAAACTGAAAAAGGTTTCTTCCCAAAAATAACGATCAGGAGGGTAAAAAAATGAAAAGAAGATTACTGAGTGTATTGTTAGGAGCAGCGTTGGTGGTATCTGCAATGGGAACAGGCGTTTCCGTTATGGCAGCAGAGAGCGAAGAGCCATTAAAGGGCGGCGGCTCCAATATCATTTATGTAATTACTCCATCTGTTTCCAACCCGGCTTTTAAAACCGAGGCAGACATTGCAACAAAGACAGCTGAGGATCTTGGTTATGAAGTAAAGGCAGCATCCCACGATGATGACCCTACCAAACAGACAGAACTGTTTGACAGCGCTATTGCAGATAAGGCAGCAGCGATCATCTGTGACAATGCAGGTGCAGATGCAACTATCGAAGCCGTTAAAAAGGCAAAAGAAGCAGGTATCCCAACCTTCCTTATTGACCGTGAGATCAATGAAGACGGTGTGGCAATTTCTCAGATCGTAGCAAACAACTACCAGGGTGCAAAAGCAATCGCAGAAGTCTGGGTAGAAGCAATGGGCGAAGAAGGAAAATATGCAGAACTTCTTGGTAAAGAATCTGATACAAACGCAGGCGTTCGTTCTTCTGCATTCCATGAAGTAATCGACCAGTACCCGGATCTGGAAATGGTAGCTCAGCAGACAGCAAACTGGGAAAAGACAGAAGCATTTGATAAGACAGAGGCAATTCTTCAGGCAAACCCGGATCTGGATGGTATCATTTGTGGTAATGATACCATGTTAGAGGGCGCTGTAGCAGCTTGTGAAGCAGCAGGAAAGAACATTCCGATCATTGGTGTAGACGGTTCTGATGAAGCAGCAGCTCTGATCAAAGACGGAAAAGCAACAGGTACTGCACTTCAGCAGTTCGCGCTGATCGCACAGATGGCAGTAGAACAGGCAGACAAATACCTCAAAGAAGGTTCCACCGGACTGGAGGAAAAACAGCTGGTAGACTGTGTATCCATTACAGCAGACAATGTAGACAATCTGAAAACCTTCGTTTACACAGAGGGCGGCGCAGCAGAAGAGACAGAAGCAACCGAAGAAACTGCAGAAGAGACCACAGAAGAAGCAGCGGAATAAGGAAACCGTCAGGAGGGAAAGCTCCATAAGCGGTTTAAGAAATCAAACAAACAGGAAGGCTGTGAAAAGCCTTCCTGTCTTTGGTAAAAGACAAAAATCAGACAGCAAAGAGAAAAAAGGAGAGTGGCTATGAAAAAACGGATGTTGGCGTTAGGACTCGTCCTTGCCATGACAGCATCTACTTTGACAGGATGCGTAAAGGTAGTAAAGATTGGTGAAGAAGGAAAATATACAGGAGAAGAAGAATTCAGCGCAACAGATAATGTGGCGGGAATCTGGGAATCCCAGGCGCTTCCGGATCTGGAAGGCAAGGCTGTGGAGCTTGCAGATTTTCTCACAGAAGCCAATGGAGATCTGAAATCTCTGGTAGATAAATATGGAAAATATTCCATGGGAACCAGCGGAGAGATCAATTATGTGGTAAAGGGAACTGGAACCGTAACCGAAGTAAACCAGGAAAAGAAAGCAGGATATATGACCATTGCCCTGGATGGTTATGAAGGAACGGAAGAAATTTCCATTCAGATTGGTTCCGTATACAAAGGCTCCTCCATCCGTGACTCTCTGGATGTAATTAAATTCGGAGATTACACCAACCAGCAGGATTGGGCGGCAGTTTCTCAGAGTATTAACAAATTAATTGACGAGCAGGTGGTACAGACAGCAGATCCGGCTTCCCTGAAGGACAAAAAGATTGCCTTTATGGGCGCGTTTACAGCCAATGACAATACAAAGGTGCTGATTACCCCTGTGAAGATTGAAGTACAGTAGGAGGTGCAGATATGGCTTATCAATGTCCGGAACATGTATTCCTGCATGCAGACCATATCAGCAAGATTTATCCTGGTACCAAGGCTCTGGATGATGTATCATTTGACCTCTTAAAAGGAAAGGTCAATGTACTCATTGGAGAAAATGGCGCAGGAAAATCCACTCTGATGAAAATGATTGCAGGAATTGAACATCCTTCAGAAGGAAAACTTTACATAGGAGATAAAGAGGTTTCCTTCCGAAATACCACAGATGCCAGAAAGAATGGAATTGGAATTATTCATCAGGAACTAAGTCTGTTCCCCAATCTGAATGTTTACCAGAACATTTTTATGGCGAGAGAAAAAACAAAAGGAAAAATTAAGCTTGACAACAAATCCCATATTGAAGCAACCGAAAAAATCTTAAAAAGACTGGAGCACGAAATCGATCCCAACACACTGGTGGGAGAACTGAGAGTGGGCCAGCAGCAGATGATTGAAATTGCCAGAAATCTGGTGGCAGATGATTTAAAAGTGCTGATCATGGATGAACCCACATCTTCCCTTTCTCAGCAGGAAGTACAGGTATTGTTTAAGATCATGCGGGAGCTGACTGCACAGGGGATTTCCATTGTATATATTTCCCATCGTCTGGAAGAAATTATGCAGATCGGGGATCATGTGACCATTCTCCGTGACGGTAAATATGTTTCCGATGCAGACGTAAAGGATATTGATGTTCCATGGATTGTCCATGAGATGACCGGTGGGGAGAAGAATTACCCCAAGAGAGAGACAAACGTGGACTGGTCGAAGGTGGAGAACGTTCTTGAGGTGAAAAACCTCTGTCTTCCAAAGTCCGGCGGCGGTTATCTGGTGGATCATGTGAGCTTTGAACTGAAAAAAGGAGAAATCCTTGGAATTTACGGCCTGATGGGAGCTGGAAGAAGTGAAGTCTTTGAGTGCCTGATGGGAATGCATCCGGAACACACCGGAGAAGTATATCTGGAAGGAAAGAAACTTCATATTAAATCGATTGCCGATCAGATTGACAAAGGTTTTGCACTGATTCCGGAAGACCGTCAGTCTCAGGGTCTGGTTCAGACCATGGATATTGAGAAAAACTGTTCTCTGTCCGCCATGAAGAATTACAAAAAAGCGGGCATTTTGCTGGATAAACAAAAAGAAGCGCAGAAGGTGGAGGAACAGATCAAGGATATCCATATTAAAGTTGCAGATAAAAAACTGCCAATTTTATCCTTATCCGGAGGAAATCAGCAGAAGGTGGTCATTGGCAAGGGTATTTTGACAGAGCCGAAGATCATGCTGATGGATGAACCCAGCCGTGGAATTGATATCGGCGCCAAAACAGAAGTGTTTGATATCATTAACCAGTATGCAGAAAGAGGTTTGTCTATTATTGTGATCTCTTCAGAACTTCAGGAGATCGTTTCTATTGCAGACCGGGTGATCGTGTTGTCCAATGGACGTAAGACCGGAGAATTCCGGGGCGATGAGATCCAGGAAGATACTCTGGTGCTGTCTTCCTATAAAGGACACCACACTACAGCAACAACAGAAAAGGAGAATTAGATATGGCAGCGAAAAAGAACAACAGCAATTCTTTGACCATGACCCTGTTAAAGGGAAGAACTTTCATTGTATTAATTATTTTACTTATATTTTTCAGTATTACCGCAAATAACTTCCTTACCGTAGGATCCCTTCTGACGGTTGCCAAGCATGTGGCATTGTATGGAATTCTTGCAATCGGCATGACCTATGTCATTATTACCGGAGGAATTGACCTTTCTGTAGGTTCTGTAGCCGGACTTGCAGGTATGATTGCAGGCGGTTTGATTCAGGAAGGCTTTACAATTAAGTTTGCAGGTGTTACACTTTATTTCAGTATTCCTCTTGTGGTATTGATCACAGTTCTTCTTGGCGCACTGGTGGGTGCGCTCAATGGTGTGATCATCACAAAGTTTAAAGTAGCGCCTTTTATCGCAACTCTTGGTACCATGTATATCTGCCGTGGTCTTGCCAATATCCGTTCCAACGGAGCAACCTTCTCCGAACTGTCCGGACATGAAGGACTGGGCAATACGGGATTTGAATTTTTTGGAAGAAACCTGGCAGGAACCATGATTCCGGTAGGCGTTGTGATCCTGATTCTGGTTGCTGTAATTGCAGGTCTGATTTTAAAGAAAACTCCCTTTGGCTGGCATGTACAGGCCATTGGTGGAAATGAAAAGGCTTCCAAGCTTTCCGGCATTAAGGTAGACCGGGTGAAAATCTGGGTGTATGCATTTTCCGGTCTCTGCTCTGCCATTGTAGGTATTATTGCCACTTCCCAGCTGGTTTCTGCAACTCCAAAAACCGGTGAATCCTGGGAAATGAATGCCATCGCAGCTTCTGTTCTTGGTGGAACCTCCATGGCTGGCGGTGTGGGAAGCATTGGCGGAACCATTGTAGGTGCTTTTGTAATTGGTGTGATCAATGATGGTATGACTATGTGCGGTGTTACAGAATTCTGGCAGAAGATCATCCGTGGTCTGGTTATTATTGTAGCTGTAATCATTGACCAGTTCCAGAGAAATCTTCAGGCAAAGATGGCGCTTCAGGCACGTAACGAAAATAAATAATCCGTCAGAAGAATGGATGCCTCAGCAGATGCGCCAGGAGGGATACGCTCTGTACATAAAAATAAGGAGGTATTGGGAACAATATGAAGGTATTGAATTTTGGGTCGATGAATCTGGATTATGTGTATCAGGTGGATCATATTCTGGTTCCAGGGGAAACAGAAAGCGCGGCAGGAAGAAATATTTTCTGCGGCGGTAAGGGACTGAATCAGTCCATTGCACTGGCAAAGGCGGGAATCCCTGTCTACCATGCAGTGATGCTGGGGGAAGGCGGAGATATGCTTTTGAAGGCCTGTGAAGAAAATGGAGTGAATGCAGAACTGATCCGGAGAATTCCAGGTCCCTGTGGACATACGGTGATCCAGGTGGATAAGGACGGACAGAACAGCATTCTGCTTTTTGGCGGCTCCAATCGCAGCCTGACAAAGGAATACATTGATTCTGTGTTTACCCATTTTGAAAAAGGAGACATTCTTCTTCTTCAGAATGAAGTGAATCTTCTGGACTATATCATTGATGTGGCATACGAAAAAGGAATGATGATCATTCTGAATCCATCCCCTTATGATGACGCGCTGAAGGCTTGTGATCTTGGCAAAGTCAGCCTGTTTCTGGTGAATGAGATCGAAGGATATCAGATTACCGGAGAGAAGGAACCAGAACAGATTTTAAGTAAGATCAAAGAACTGTATCCCCATGCAAAAATTGTGCTGACCTTAGGAGGAGATGGTTCCGTATACCAGGATGAAACCGGTGTTTATCATCAGGGAATTTTTAAGGTGAAGGCAGTGGATACCACAGCAGCAGGAGATACCTTTACCGGATACTTTATTTCTTCGATTATTGACGGACTTCCAGTACAGGAGGGACTGACTCTGGCGGCAAAGGCTTCTGCAATTGCAGTTTCCAGGCCAGGGGCAACTGCGTCCATTCCAAGAAGGGAAGAAGTTCTGTCCTGGAACGGAGAAGCATAATTTTGCAGAAATAAAACAGAAAGAAAGCAGACAGGGGCGGTAGATAGAGAATTTTACAGCTTCTGTCTGCTTTTTTATTGGTGGATTTGTATAGAAATGCCAAAAGAACCAAAAATTTTATGAAGAAATTATTTAGAAAGTGAAAAAAACTGTTGAATATTTTGGGAAAATCATTTATAATGGGTGAATGCAATAAAGGGATAAAGTGAAACAGTACGGAGAATCCTTTTTTTTTATCAGACGTGTCCGCGGATAGGGGACAGTTGTTTGTTGTAAAGTGTTAAAAGAAAGAAAAAGAGCGATATAAACGCAAATTTTCCGTGAGTTTTTTACAAAATAGAAGTCCCCCTGATATTGTCAGAAAAAATAAAAAGGAGTGTATTTACTTGGCAAAATATGTAACAAAGCGAGTTCTTCTCGCCATTGTCACCGTTTTTATTGTCTGTGGAATTACCTTTTTTTCAATGAATGCCATCCCAGGCGGTCCATTTGACGGTGAAAAAGCGCTTTCTCCGGAAGTAAAAGAAGCATTGGAGAAGCGTTTTAATCTGGATAAACCGGTTCCGGAGCAGTTTGTACTTTATATGAAGAACCTGGCTCACGGAGATTTTGGTGTTTCTGCAAAAACAGGTCGTGATATTAAGACCACTATTTTTACCGCTTTTCAGGTTTCTGCAAAACTTGGAGGAATGGCAATTATTACAGCAGTGATCTTCGGACTGATCTTCGGAAGTCTGGCAGCTCTGACACGTAATCATTTGCCTGACCGATTGATTATATTCTTTTCCACGTTGTTTACGTCGTTGCCCAGCTTCGTATTTGCATCGCTTTTGCTTTTGGTGTTCTGCGTGAAGCTGCAGTGGGTTCCGGTATGGAATCCTCAGAGCCCCAATTACGTGCTTCCTGTGATCGCGCTGGCAGCCTATCCTATGGCATACATTACTCGTCTGACTAAGACCAGTATGCTGGATGTTTTGGGACAGGATTATGTACGTACTGCAAGAGCAAAAGGCGTATCTCAGATTAAGGTGATCTTTAAGCATACTCTTCGGAATGCTCTGATTCCGGTTGTTACATATGTAGGTCCGATGACTGCGTTTATCCTTACCGGAAGCCTTGTGGTAGAGAGAATCTTCACGATCGGCGGTTTGGGTGCGAAATTCGTAGAAGCCATCACCAACAGAGATTATCCTCTGATCATGGGAACAACGATTTTCCTGTCCGTTCTGATGGTAACTATGAACCTGATCACCGATATCGTTTATAAGGCGATCGACCCGAGAATTAAACTGGATTAAGGAGGAAACTAAGTGGATAACACGAAGAAAAATCTGGATGAAATGCCAAAGAAGTCCGCATTCAGCTTCCAGATTGATTTGAAAAAATTTGAAAAAGCAACGGATGAAGAGAAGAAGCAGCAGGACGTTATGAGCGAGTCCTCATCCTTCTTTAAGGATGGTATGCGTAAGCTCAGAAAGAATCCTCTTGCAATGGGAAGTATCGTGGTGTTGGTTCTGATTATCGGTATGATTTTTATCGTACCTCATGTGGTACCTTATTCTTATTCCCAGATTATTACTGTAAACGGAAGAAGAGATAAGACCGCTTCCAATATGGCACCTTTTGAATATTCCCAGCTGGAACAGCAATACATAGCAGAGGGGGGGAAGGTATTCCCTCATATCATGGGAACAGACGAGATGGGACGTGACTATTTCGTCCGTGTAGTATACGGTACCAGAGTATCTCTGGCAGTTGGTCTTTTTGCCAGCATCATCGTCTTGATCATTGGTGTTCTTTACGGAAGTATCTCGGGATACTTCGGCGGAAAAGTGGACTTGATCATGATGCGTATTGTAGATATCATATATTCCCTTCCGGATATGCTTATGGTAATCCTGCTTTCCGTAGTGCTCAAGGAAACGCTGAGCGTGGATCGTATTCCGCTTCTGCAGAAGTTAGGTTCCAACATGATTTCCATGTTTACAGTATTTGGTCTTCTGTACTGGACCGGTATGTCACGTATGGTACGTGGACAGATCCTGACCATCAAACAGAACGAATATATTCTGGCTGCGAAGGTCAGCGGTGCAAAAGCGGGACGTATCATCCGCAAACATATCCTTCCCAACTGTATCAGTGTCATCATCATCGCCGGAGCTCTTCAGATCCCATCTGCGATCTTTACAGAGAGTTTTTTAAGTTTCATCGGTCTTGGTGTACAGGCGCCCATGCCATCTCTTGGATCTCTGGCAAATGCGGGCCGTGCAGGCCTCACTGCCTATCCATATAAGCTGGTATTTCCGGCAATTATGATCTGCCTGATCACACTTGCATTTAACTTACTGGGCGACAGCCTCCGTGATGCCTTTGACCCGAAACTGAGGAGGGATTAAGATGAGCGAGAATATACTTTCTGTCGTAGACTTAAATACCTCTTTTACCACAGACAGGGGAGAGGTCATGGCGGTAAACGGTGTCTCCTTCAACTTAGACAGGGGAAAGATCCTGGGTATCGTAGGAGAATCCGGTTCCGGTAAAAGTGTTACGGCATATTCCATTATGCAGATCCTGGAAAAAAATGGTTCCATCAAGAAGGGACAGGTTCTGTATAAGGGAGAGGACATTACAAAATTTACAGAAAAACAGATGCGGGAATTCCGTGGAAAATGCTGTTCTATTATTTTCCAGGATCCCATGACCAGTTTGAATCCTGTATTTACCATAGGAAATCAGTTAAAAGAAGCCATTGAGCTTCATACAGAACGTAAAGGCAAGGAAGCTATGGATCGTGCTGTGGAAATGCTGACACTGGTTGGTGTGAACGAACCGGAGAAACGTGTGAAACAGTATCCTTACGAATTATCCGGCGGTATGCGTCAGCGTGTAATGATCGCAATGGCACTGGCATGCGAACCGGATATTCTCATTGCCGATGAGCCTACCACTGCTCTGGACGTAACCATTCAGGCACAGATTCTGGAACTGATGCAGAGCCTCCAGAAAAAACTGGGTATGGCGATCATCATGGTTACCCATGACCTTGGCGTCATTGCAGATATGTGTGACGAGATCATCGTAATGTATGGCGGTCGTGTCTGTGAAAGAGGAACTGCAGAGGATATCTTCTATCGTCCCGGTCATGAGTACACCAAGGGCTTATTAAAATCCATTCCAAGTGTGGATCGAATGGGCGAGAAGCTGGTTCCAATCCCAGGTACTCCTATCAACCTTCTGAATATGCCAAAGGGATGTGCGTTCTGTCCTCGCTGCGAAAATGCGATGAAGATCTGTATCGAAGAGATTCCACCGGAAATGCAGATGCCGGACGGACATTTTGCTTCCTGCTGGATCAACGTAAAGAATCAGATGGAGGCACAGCAAGAGGGAGGAAACCATGAGTGATATGACAAAAAAAAGTGAATATCTGGTTGAGGTCAATAACCTGAAACAGTATTTTCCAATAAAAACCGGTTTTATGAAAACCACACCGTTAAAGGCCGTAGATGGCGTATCTTTTAGCATTAAGCCAGGAGAAACCTTAGGTCTGGTAGGAGAGTCCGGCTGTGGAAAAACAACGGTTGGACGTTCTCTGTTACGTTTGTATACGCCGACCTCCGGAGACGTATTCTTTGACGGACAGCGTGTTGACAAAAACAGCATCGGCCATATCCGAAAAGAGATGCAGATGGTATTTCAGGACCCATACTCTTCTCTGAACCCCCGTATGACTGTAGAGGATATCATCGGAGAGCCTCTGGACGTACATAAACTGTATTCCGGAAAAGGGGAACGCCGTGACCGTATTCTGGAACTGATGGAACTGGTTGGACTGAATGCAGAACATGCCACCCGCTATGCTCATGAATTCAGCGGCGGACAGCGTCAGCGTATCGGTATTGCAAGAGCGTTGGCAACCAATCCAAGATTCATTGTCTGTGACGAGGCAGTCAGCGCCCTGGACGTTTCCATCCAGGCGCAGGTAATCAATATGTTCGAGGAGCTTCAGGAGAAGCTGGGAGTGGCATATCTGTTTATCGCTCACGACCTTCTGGTAGTACATCATATTTCTGACCGTATTGCCGTTATGTACCTGGGCCGGATCGTGGAGATTGCAGATGCAGATGATCTCAACAATTCTCCGATCCATCCGTATACCCAGTCTCTGTTGAGCGCGGTTCCTTATCCGGATCCTAAGATGGCCAAGGAACGCCAGAGGATTATTCTGGAAGGCGACGTTCCCAGTCCTCTGCATATGCCGACCGGATGTGCGTTCCGTACCCGTTGTAAATATGCAACAGAGCGTTGCGCGAAGGAATGTCCGACACTGACAGACAGAGGAAACGGACATATGGTAGCCTGCTTCAACAAATAAGCAGAAAAAAGAATACAATTGCCGTGCAAGTTTTTGTGGGGTGTTTGTAGATAAAAAACAGCAAAGCTGTAAAAAAATCATTTAAAGGAGGAACCTTTTATGAGAAAGAAACACGTAGCACTGGCTATGGCAGCAGCCATGGCAGTCACAAGCCTGGGAGGCGTATCCGTATTTGCATCTGAAGAACACGGACCATCCAGCGAAGCAGCTCCAGCATGGGAAGCTTACACAGAAAGAATCAATGAGATCTATAAAGAAACAGATTTTGTGAAACGTGAAGCTCTGATGCATGAAGCCGAGGACGAGCTGATGAACACATGGGCAATCGTACCGCTTTACTACTACAATGATGTGTACATGCAGAAAACAGATGTAGAAAACATCTACTCTAACCTCTTTGGCTTCAAATACTTCGGATTTGCAAAGACTCCAGATAACACATTAAGCCTGCAGATCGCTTCTGAGCCAAACAAACTGGACCCGGCTCTGAACTCTACTGTAGACGGCGCTTGCCTGGCAATCCTTTCTTTCGCTGGTTTATACACCTATGATTCCGAAGGAAAACTTGTTCCGGATCTTGCAGAAAGCTATGAAATGAGCGAAGACGGTATGACCTACACCTTCACTATGAAGGATGGCCTGAAATGGTCTGACGGCGAAGTTCTGGACGCAGAAGACGTGGCATACAGCTGGAACCGTCTGGTAACTCCGGAAACAGGTGCTGACTATGCATACCTGGCAAGCGGAATTGCAACAAAAGAAGACGGAACACTGGATATCGCAGCTTCCGAAGATGGAAAGACCTTTACTGTAAACCTGAGCGCTCCTTGCGCATACTTCCTTGACCTGTGTGCATTCCCGGCATTCTATCCGGTACCGCAGCAGAGTGTGGAATCTGCAGAAGGTGCAGACTCCAACCCAGGCGCATGGTGTGTAGAATCCGGTTTCGTTACTTCTGGTCCTATGACCTGTACCGAATGGAAACACAACGAATCCATGACTTACGAAAAGAACCCGAACTACTACAGAGCAGACGATGTATCTCTGGAAAAAGTTCAGTTCATGTTAAGCTCTGATGATACTGCAATCTGGAATGCATTCCAGGATGGTTCCTTACAGTTTACAGATACCATTGCAACGGATATGATGGAAACTGCAAAAGCTTCCGAAGAATTCCACAAGATCCCGACACTGGGAACCTACTATGCAGGATTTAACGTAAACAGCGAACTGTTTGCAGGAAAAACTGTACAGCAGGCTGCTGACATGAGAAAAGCAATGAACCTTCTCATTGACCGTCAGTACATCGTAGACACCATCGGTCAGGCTGATCAGGAAGTAGCGAACACCTTCATTCCTACCGGTATGTTAGATGGTAACGGCGGAGAATTCCGTGTGAACGATGATGCTTACACTTACCCGAACGAAGAAAAAGTGGGATACTTTGACCCATCTGCAGATGCATACGAAGCAAACCTGGAAGAAGCAAGAAAACTTCTGGAAGGTGCTGGATACCAGTTTGACGAGAGCGGTATGCTTTCCGCTGATACTCCAATCTCTATGACTTACCTGACCAACGATTCCGAAGGTAACGTTAAGATTGGTGAATCCATTCAGCAGGACTTCGCAGCAATCGGTATCAACGTAACTGTTGAAACTCGTGAATGGTCTGTATTCCTTGACGAAAGAAAACAGGGTAAATTTGACTTCTGTCGTGAAGGTTGGTTAGCTGACTACAACGATCCGATCAACATGCTGGAAATGTGGCTGCCAGAATCCGGTAACAACGATATGCAGTTCGGTAGATAAATAATCTCCTGAAAATGATTTACAGAAAGAGGCATTGCTTTTTTCCGGGAAAACCCGGAGAGAGGCGATGCCTCTTCTTGCGTCACCGGTCGTTGTGGTGTATAATAAAACAATATGAGCAAAAGAAGAACGAGCAAGGACGATAAGGTGAAGGACATTGAAGAAAAAAATCGAACAATTGTTAAACGGTAAATTTGAATATGAACAGCCGCCTCTTCTCTTTTCCCAGGAGCAGATCACAGTCACCTTGAAGGCAGGAGAGACTGCCAGAGGCGAGGTATATGTGGGAACAGAGGAGAATCTTCGCATTCGTGGGTATATCACTTCCTCCAGCCGCCGTCTGGTTCCGGAACTGGAGAAGTTTTCCGGCACTACCATCTGTCTTCATTATGGAGCAGACGGAAACGGAATGGAGCCGGGAGAAACCTGCAGAGGCTGGCTTTGTTTCACCACCAATGTGGGGGAATATAAGCTGCCATTTGTAATTCAGGCAGAGAAGGAGCAGGTTTTAAGCGCGGGAGAAGAAGTAAAGGATCTGGATGCATTTGGCAGGATCGCAAGGGATGATTTCCGGGAAGCCTTCCGTCTGTTTACAGATAAAGGGTTCAAAGGTGTGCTGGGAGATGTGGACGAGAAGAAGAAAGCCCTTTATGCCGGTTTGTCCCAGCAGCCGGTAACTTATCAGCATCTGGAAGAATTTTTTGTGGGAGCTGGGGAGAAGGAACCGGTTTCTATTTCTCTGAAACAGTCTGGAGCGCAGTTTTATGAGGTTCGGGAATCCATCCAGGAATCCTTTGTGATTCACAGAAGCGGATGGGGCCATCTCCGTCTGGATATCGAAACAAGAGGCGCATTTCTGGAAACTTCCAGACGTGTGGTTACAGAGGAGGATTTCATTGGAAGCATCTATGAAGCCGACTATGTCATCCACAAAGAAAAGCTGGGGAAAGGAAATCAGTACGGAGAAATTATTGTCCGGAGTCCTTATCAGGAACTGGTTTACACCATTCTGGCTTCCAAAGGTCCCAAGGTGCAGGTAAATATCCGAATCCAGGAAAAACGCCACAAGCTTTCTCTGCTTCGGGATTATCTGGAATATTCCATGGGTAAGCTGGACTTTAAGACCTGGGCAGGAAGCAGTCATTTTATCCTGAACCAGCTTCGGGAGTCAGGCTGTGATTATCCGGAATACCAGATGCTGGAAGCGCATCTTCTGCTTCTGGAGGGAAATCAGGAGGCAGCCTGTGAAATTTTAAGAAAATACCAGGATAAATCGTTCTCCAGAGAAGATCTGGAATTTGCCGGTGTATATCTCTGCCTGTGCAGCCGGGCAGGCTTGTACCATGACAAATATCAGGCGGTGCGCCGGCTGAATAATTTCTATATGCAGAGGGCAGACAGCTTCCCGCTGTTCTGGGCATTGCTTCATATGGATGATTCTCTGTCCCAGACACCTTCTAAGGCCGTGTTTATGATGGAAGAATTATTTGAGCGGGGTTGCCGCAACCCCTTCTTATATCTGGAAGCCTGGGAGTATGTACAGAAGGATCTGTCATTGCTGCACCGGCTGAGCCGTTTCTGGATTCAGGTCTTTCTGTTTGCTGGGAAGGAAGGGCTTCTCACAGAAGAACTGACCATGCGACTTGCTTATCTGTCCGGTTATGAGAAGAATTTCAGTTCAAGTCTGTACCGGGCATTGGGATACGGCTATGAGGCGTTTCCATCAGACGATACCCTGGAAGCCATCTGCAAGTATGTGATGAAGGGAAATCCAAGGAAAAGCGAATATTTTCGCTGGTTCTCTCTGGCGGTGGAGCACGGCCTTCGTCTGACTCGTTTATATGAATATTACATAGAAACAATGGATACTTCCTATCAGAGAGAGCTGCCAAAGCCTCTTTTGATGTACTTTAATTACAACAGTACCACATTGGGAGATGCAAAAAAGGCTTTTGTCTATGCCAGTGTGATCAGTCATAAGGAACAGGAGCCTTCTACCTTTTCTGATTATCAGGAGAGTATGAAGCACTTTGCCATCCAGAGCCTTTCCCAGGGACGGATGAACGAAAATTATGCGGCTCTCTACCAGGAATTTATGAAAAAACCAAAAGACCGGGGAGAAGCAGAGGCGCTTGCCCATAAGCTCTTTACCTGCCGTCTGTATTGCGATGACAAAAAGATCCGTCAGGTGATTGTGCGCCACAGTCAGCTTTTAAGAGAGGAGATTTATCCCTGTGTACAGGGGGTAGCGTACCCGAGAATCTATACGGAGGATGCTGTGATTCTCTTCCAGGATGAGAAGCAGAGACGCTATGTATCCACTGTGGATTACAATGTCACCAAACTGATGGATGAAAGGGAAGTGCTTCCGGCGCTTCTGGATTATATTGAGACAGATCCTGGGGTTCTCCTTCATTATTGTGAAAATACAGAACTGAAGCGGGAAAATCTGGAGATTTTCCAGAAGCTGGTTCATTCAGATGCCTTTACTGAGGAGTATGAAGGAAAAATCCGAAGGAAACTTCTGGAATATTATGCAGGACATGTACATGGAGAGGATCTGGACCATTATCTTAAAAAAATGGATTACAAAAAATACGTGTCTGTGGACCGTAAAATGCTTCTGGAGACACTGGTATCCCGAAGAATGTTTTCTCAGGCCATGGGAATTGTGGAAGAATTCGGCTATGAAGGTATGGAGACAGGAAGCCTTTTGAAGCTGACCAGCCGAATGATTACCCGCTGCGACCTTGCGGAGGATGAAGAACTTCTGGCTCTTGCCTCAGAAGTATACCGACAGGGAAAATATGATGAAGTAATTCTGGAATATCTGATGCGCTATCGCTTTGGACCGGTGGACGAACTGTTTTCCATCTGGAAGAGCGCCCAGGGATTTGAGATGGACACGTATGGTCTGGAAGAACGTCTCCTTGGCCTCCTGATGTTTACTTCTGATTATCGGAAGGAAGGAGAGCAGGTGCTTCTGGAATATAAGAAGCAGTCCGGTAAGGAAAATATCATTGGCGCATATCTGACACAGATTGCTTATGGAGTGTTTGTGAAGGAATATCCTATGAGCAAGTGTGTGCGGGAATGTCTGGAAGAATCTTATATCAGAGGACTCCCCATGGCCCAGGTGACGCGTCTGGCATTGCTTCTGGCTCTCTCCAAAGAAAAAGAGACCGATGAACGCAGACTCTGGATGGAAGCTTCGATTCTGGAAGAATGCGTGAAGAACCATATGGCATTTGCCTTTTTCCGGAGACTGCCGGGAGCGCTTTTAAGTCCATATCAGCTGGACGATAAGACTTTTGTGGAATGTCATGCCCATCCAGAGGCAAAGGTAACGCTGTTCTATGCCATGGATACCGGCCTTGGCCAGGAAATCGAGTACAAAAGTGAGCCTCTCCGCAATATGTATGAGGGAATTTTTACAAAAACCTTTACACTGTTCTATGGAGAAGCCCTTCATTATTATTTCCGCATCGAAGAAAACGACCAGGTGAAGGATACGCCGGAGCGTGTGATTACCATGAACCGTGTGGATGGAATGCCGGGAAGCAAATATCAGATGCTGAACCAGATTCTTTCTGCGAGACGGCTGGAGAAAGAGCAGGAAGTGCAGCTTACCATGCGTCAGTATCTCCGTCAGGAGCAGTTTGTAAATAAAATGTTCACCATTGAACAGGAATCGTAACGTGAAGAAACAGTAGACGAGAAGGAAACGGAAGATGAATGAAATTCGTGACTTAATGATAGGAATTGACTTTGGCAGAGAAAAAACACAGATCTGTTATTACGACCGTAAGGCAGAGGAACCTCGTTCTCTTTCCATGAAGGTGGGAAGCAGTCAGTATGAGGCGCCCACCTGTATCTGTAAACGTGTGGAGCAGGGAGATTACTGCGTTGGTCTGGAAGCAGAATATTTTGCCAGAGAAAAGAACGGAATCCTTTTGGACAACCTGTATGAAATCTGTGAACAGGAAGAAAAGGTACCGCTGGGCGGAGAGGAGAAAGAACCCTATGAACTTCTGGCTGCGTTTCTTGGGGGAATTCTGAAGTTTCTGGGAGTTGCGGAAATTGTAAAAAATACCAAATGTCTGGTGACTGCGGTTTCCTCCCTGAGCCAGATCCAGGTGCAGAATTTTCAGAAGGCCTATGCCCTTCTGGGCTTCCCGGAAGAGAAATGTATGCTTTTGGATTACGGAGAAAGTTTTTATTACTATGCGTTGACTCAAAAGCGGGAAACCTGGAACCGCAGCATTGCATGGTACGCCTTCACAAAGGGGGGCGTGTCTTTTCGGAAACTTACCATGAATGGAGGAACCAGACCGATTCTTGTGAAACTGGAGCCTAAGGAGGAAACCACACTCAGCGAAGAGGGAGAACTTCGGGATCTGGAATTCTGCAAATTTATTCAGGAAACCCTGGGTACTGAGCTGTTTTCCAGTATTCAGATCACCGGACATGGATTTTCCCAGGACTGGGCGCAGCAATCGGTAAAGATGCTCTGTCATCAGAAGCGCCGTGTATTTTTTGGAAACAATCTTTTTGCAAGAGGCGCCTGCGCGGCTGCCGTGGAGCGGTTGGAAAACAAGAATCTGAAGAATTACCGTTATCTCAGTGATTCTCTGGTGCTCAACGACGTGGGCATGGAAATGCGTGTTATGGGTTCTCCTACCTACCATCCGCTTATTGAAGCAGGAAACAACTGGTATGAATGCAAAGCACAGTGTGAACTGATTCTGGATGATGTGAAGGAACTGGTCTTTGTGGTGAGCACCATGGGAGAAACAGAGAAAAAACGTGTGGCCATGGCATTGCCTGGTCTTCCGGAGCGTCCCAACAAAACCACCAGATTGTCCCTTTCTCTCAGGTATTTTTCCCCGTCCCAGTGTAAAGTAACGGTAACAGACTTAGGTTTCGGGGATATGTTCCCTGCAAGCGGCAAGGTCTGGGAAGAAACTGTGAAGTGGTAAGGGGGAAGGAAATGAGCGGATATATATTATGTCAGACCAAAAAGGCAGAGGTTCCCTATTTTGTGGAGAATATCAGCACCAACATCTATTCTCTGGAAGAACTTTGCTATTACTTATATCACAACCTGTATCTGATTGACCAGACGATTATGAACGAAGGACTCTGTAACTGGATTCGAGACGAGCTGAACCTTCCCAGACTGGCAGAAAAGCTGCGTCCGGTTATAGGAAAATTCGCCAGTGCGGAGGATCTTTTGTATCCCATCTTTAAGGAAATCAATTATCTTTCCTATGAAGAACTGAAAGCGCTCAATGTGCAGCTGACAGAACTGGATCAGATGCCGCTAGCTCTCCGGGAAAAACGAAAGGGCGATTCCATGATGGAGAATGCCATGTACGTCAATGCCATTCGGGTGTATCAGAGCCTTTTGGAACGGAAGGATCTGGAAATGGCCCGTGAAGGGCTCACAGCAAGGGTATACCATAATCTGGGTTGTGCCTATAGTTATCTTTTTCAGATGGAAAAGGCAGTAGAATGTTTCTGGAAGGCTTATATCAGCGCAAAAAGAGAAGAGGACCTTCTCTGTTATCTCATTGCTTTTCGCAGTGTGTACAGCTTTGCAGAGTATGAGAAGCGTTTCGGAGAACTGTCTGTCAGTCAAAGCGCCAGAGACGCCCTTCAGCAGAAATGGGTAGAGTTTGGAAAAATTCCGGAAAAACAGCTGGAGCCGGAAAAAATCGATGCCATGCTGGAAGAATTTACAAGAGATTATCACAGGAGCACCGGTTCCTGACAGAAGGAATGCAGTATCCTCAAAAAAGGATGCTGCATTCTTTTTTTCTCTTGACAGATAGGATGGAGTATGGTAGTATAAGCATACGCTTTCATAAAGTAGAGTGGCTAAGTGATAAAACACAAAAATGTCGAAAAGGAGAATGGAAAGATGAAGAAGAGATGGATCGCAGCAATGATGACAGTGATGACCACAAGCCTGCTGGTTTGCAGTCCTGTGTGGGCAGAGGATGCTTCTGACATAGATTATGTGAAAGAGAATGGTAAACTGGTAGTCGGAATCACAGATTTCGAACCCATGGATTATAAGGATGAAAATGGCGACTGGGTTGGATTTGATGCAGACCTTGCGAAGGCTTTTGCCGAGAAACTTGGTGTGGATGTGGAATTTGTAGAAATTGACTGGGATAATAAGGTCCTGGAACTGGATGCCAAGTCCATTGACTGTGTGTGGAACGGTATGACGCTCACCGATGAAGTAACCAGCGCCATGGAATGTTCCAATGCCTACTGCAACAATGCCCAGGTGGTTATTGTGAAGGCCGATCAGGCGGATAAATACCAGGATGTGGAAAGTCTGAAGGATTTAAGCTTTGCGGTAGAGGCAGGATCTGCAGGAGAAGCAGAGATCAACAAGCTGGAATATTCCTGTACTCCGGTGAAGGCACAGTCCGACGCACTGATGGAAGTTGCCGCTGGTACATCCGATGCAGCTGTAATCGATTCCCTTATGGCAGCCGCTATGGTAGGCGAGGGAACAGGATATGAAGATCTTACCTACACCGTAAGCCTCAACAGTGAAGAATATGGAGTTGGTTTCCGTAAAGGTTCCGATCTTGCAGAAGAGCTGAACACCTTCTTCAAAGAATGCTACGAAGATGGCACCATGAAAGAGATTGCAGAGACCTATGGGGTATCCGCAGCTCTCATCGAACAGAAATAAAGAAAAAGTCACAGCCCCGCCTGAGTTCGGGGCTGTGACTGAGAAAGGATAAAGGCGGAAGAAAAGCTATGTCATTGATTATGGAACAGATGCCAATTGTAATTGAGGCACTGAATGCGGGATTTTTGCAGACGCTGAAGTTGTTTTTTGTGACGCTCATCGGCGCACTGCCCCTGGGGCTTGTGATTGCATTTGGCTCCATGACCCGTTTCTTGCCGGTACGCTGGCTAAGCAGAATACTTGTCTGGATCATTCGTGGAACCCCTTTGATGATCCAGCTTTTGATCATTTATTATTTTCCTGGTCTGGTTCTTGGAAAGACCGTATGGGGAGGTGGAGAAAGCGGACGGTTTATGGCTGCGGCTTTTTCTTTTATTTTGAATTATGCCTGCTATTTTTCAGAGATATACCGGGGCGGCATTCAGAGTGTTCCCAAAGGACAACAGGAGGCAGGACTGGTTCTTGGTATGACGAAAAAGCAGATCTTTTTCAAGGTAACGCTTCTGCAGATGATCAAGCGTATTGTACCGCCGGTATCCAATGAGATCATTACTCTGGTAAAGGACACATCTCTGGCGCGAATCATTGCTCTTCAGGAGATTATCTGGGCTGGACAGGCATTTTTGAAAGGCTCACAGGGAATTTCCGGAGCAATCTGGCCGCTGTTTTTTACTGCATTTTATTATCTGGTGTTCAGCGGAGTCCTGACAATTCTGTTTGGATGGCTGGAACGGAAACTTGATTACTTTAAATAAGGAGGAGCCGGAAATGGCAATTTTGGAGGTAGAGCACATAGAGAAGCACTTCGGAGATACCAAGGTGTTGAAGGATATCAGCTTTTCTCTGGAACAGGGACAGGCACTGGCAATTATCGGATCCTCCGGTTCCGGTAAGACAACGTTGCTTCGGTGTCTGAATTTTCTGGAGACGCCAGATCAGGGAAAAATTCTGGTACAGGGGAAAACATTGTTTGATGCGGCTGCGCCGGAATCAGAAAACGAAAAAGATATTCGCAAAAAACGACTGCATTTTGGAATGGTGTTTCAGTCTTTTAATCTGTTCCCGCAGTATACGGCATTGCAGAATGTAATGCTTGCAGATCAGCTTCTGGCGAAAGAACGACCGGATTTTAAACAAAATAAGCGAAAGATTTATCAGGAGATTGAAGGACGGGGACGCAGCCTTCTGGATGAAATGGGATTGCTTGGCCGGGCAGATCATTATCCCCATCAGTTGTCCGGAGGACAGCAGCAGCGTGTGGCAATTGCCAGAGCTCTGGCGCTTAAGCCGGATATTCTCTGCTTTGATGAACCCACTTCGGCGCTGGATCCGGAGCTCACCGGAGAGGTGTTAAAGGTAATTAAGAGGCTGGCAGATCAGAAGATTACCATGGTGATCGTTACCCATGAAATGGCGTTTGCCAGAGATGTGGCTGATCAGGTAATCTTTATGGATGGAGGTCTGATCCTGGAACAGGGAGATGCAAGACAGGTGATCGAACATCCCCGTCATGAGCGGACCAGACAGTTCTTATCCCGCTATTCTGAGAAGTGAGCACAGAAAACATTATAATAAGAAGAAAAAAGCAAGAGGAAGATTCATTCTTAACTCTTGCTTTTCTAATTCCCTTGTTATATACTTCAAATGAAATCCGCACCGGGGTGAAAAGAGAAAACTTCGGTGCAGTCAACAAGTAATCCACCATGATGGGTAGAACGATAGGAGAGAAGATATGAGTACAGACAGATATGTAAGTCCATTATCCGAACGCTATGCAAGTAAAGAAATGCAGTATATTTTTTCCCCGGATATGAAATTCCGTACCTGGAGAAAGCTCTGGATCGCTTTGGCTGAGACAGAGAAGGAACTGGGGCTTAACATTACCCAGGAACAGATTGATGAACTGAAGGCACATGCCGATGACATCAATTATGAGGTAGCCAGAGAAAGAGAGCGTCAGGTACGCCATGATGTAATGTCCCATGTATATGCCTATGGTGTACAGTGTCCCAAGGCAAAGGGAATCATCCATTTAGGCGCAACCTCCTGTTATGTGGGAGACAATACCGATGTGATTGTTATGACAGAAGCCCTGAAGCTGGTACGTAAAAAACTGGTGAATGTGATTGCAGAGCTTTCCAGATTTGCAGACAAATATAAAGCTCAGCCAACGCTGGCCTTCACCCACTTCCAGCCGGCCCAGCCCACAACGGTAGGCAAACGTGCCACACTCTGGACACAGGAATTTCTCCTGGATCTGGAAGATCTGGAATATGTACTTGGAACCATGAAACTTTTGGGCTCCAAGGGAACCACAGGAACCCAGGCAAGTTTTCTGGAATTGTTTGATGGAGATCAGGAGACAATTGATAAGATTGATCCTATGATTGCAGAAAAAATGGGCTTTCAGGAGTGCTATCCTGTATCCGGACAGACATATTCCCGTAAGGTGGATACCCGTGTGCTGAATGTACTTGCCGGAATTGCAGCAAGCGCCCATAAGATGTCCAATGATATTCGTCTTCTTCAGCATCTCAAGGAAGTGGAAGAACCCTTTGAGAAATCCCAGATTGGTTCCTCTGCTATGGCGTATAAGAGAAACCCCATGAGAAGTGAGCGAATTGCTTCTCTGTCCAGATTTGTGATGGTGGATGCCCTGAATCCGGCGATTACCTCTGCGACCCAGTGGTTTGAGAGAACCCTGGATGATTCTGCCAACAAACGTCTCAGCATTCCGGAAGGCTTCCTTGCCATTGACGGAATTCTGGATCTTTGTCTGAATGTAGTGGATGGTCTTGTGGTTTATCCAAAGGTAATCGAAAAGCGTCTGAGATCTGAACTTCCATTTATGGCAACAGAAAATATTATGATGGATGCAGTAAAGGCCGGAGGTGACCGTCAGGAACTTCATGAACGTATCCGTGAGCTTTCCATGGAAGCTGGACGGAACGTTAAGGTAGAAGGGAAAGAGAATAACCTGCTGGAACTGATCGCAGCAGATCCTGCCTTTAATCTTTCTCTGGAAGAACTTCAGAAAGCCATGGAGCCGTCCAGATATGTGGGAAGAGCAAAGGAGCAGACAGAAGCATTCCTTACAAAAGTGGTAACTCCTCTTCTTAAGGAGCGTAAGGAACTTCTGGGAATGAAATCAGAAATCAACGTTTAAAAAAGACCCGGCATAAGAAGCAAGGCATGAGGAGGAAAAAATTTATGATCAAAGCAGTAGTTGGAGCAAACTGGGGAGACGAAGGAAAAGGCAAGATCACAGATATGTTGGCAGAGGAAGCGGACATTATCGTAAGATTTCAGGGAGGAGCCAATGCAGGCCATACCATCATAAACGATTATGGCAAGTTTGCCCTTCATACCCTTCCCTCTGGTGTGTTTTATAATCATACCACCAGTGTAATCGGAAACGGTGTGGCCTTGAACATTCCTGTGTTTTTCAAGGAATATCAGGAGATAATCGCCCGGGGAGTTCCGGCCCCCAGGATTCTGATTTCTGACAGAGCACAGATGGTAATGCCCTATCATATTCTTTTTGACCAGTATGAAGAAGAGCGTCTGGGAGGAAAATCCTTTGGCTCCACCAAATCCGGAATTGCACCTTTTTATTCGGATAAATATGCAAAAATCGGTTTCCAGGTAAGTGAACTCTTTGACGAGGACACCTTAAGAGAGAAAGTGATTCGTGTATGTGAGACGAAGAACGTGCTTCTGAAACATCTGTACCAGAAACCGCTTCTGGATCCTGAGGAGATCATGGCAGAACTGAAGGAATACAGAAAAATGGTAGAACCTTATGTTGGGGATGTTTCCCTGTACCTCTGGAATGCCTTGAAGGAAGGAAAAGAGATCCTTCTGGAGGGACAGCTGGGCTCTCTGAAAGATCCGGATCATGGAATTTATCCTATGGTTACTTCTTCTTCCACACTGGCTGCTTATGGTGCCATTGGAGCCGGACTTCCTCCTTATGAGATCAAAAAGATCATTACCGTATGTAAGGCATATTCCAGCGCAGTAGGCGCAGGCGCTTTTGTTTCTGAGATTTTCGGAGAAGAAGCAGACGAACTGAGAAGACGCGGCGGTGATGGCGGAGAATACGGCGCAACCACAGGACGTCCAAGAAGAATGGGATGGTTCGACTGTGTAGCATCTAAGTACGGCTGCCGTATTCAGGGAACCACGGATGTGGCCTTTACTGTTCTGGATGTGCTGGGATATCTGGATGAGATTCCCGTTTGTGTAGGATATGAAATTGACGGAGAAGTGACAACAGACTTCCCCACTACCGGAAATCTGGAAAAGGCAAAACCAGTTCTTCAGGTACTTCCTGGATGGAAGCAGGATATCCGCGGAATCAAAAAGTACGAAGAACTTCCGGAAAACTGCCGTAACTACATTGAATTTGTGGAAGAACAGCTGGGATTCCCCATTACCATGATTTCTAATGGACCGGGAAGAAATGACATCATTTATAGAAATAAATAAGACTGGCGCCGGGGAAAACTTCTCCGGCGCAGCTTTTAACGTAGCTTCTGTATAAAAAAACAGGATAGTTGGAGTAACTTATGAAAAATGGAAAACGAATATTAGCCATACTGGGGATTGTGATCCTTTTGGCAGCAGCCTGCCTTCCCATGGTGTTTGCCTTTGGAAGCGGAAAGGATGGAGGAGCCTGGTTTAAGGCATCTCTGGCAGTTGCTGTCTTTGTTCCCATTCTGGCTTATGCAATGACACTGATGTATCGGTTTTTAAGAAAAAAGAATAAGGAGAAAACAGGAATGATCCAAAATGTAATATTTGATGTTGGGAATGTACTGGTGGATTTTCAGTGGGAGAAATACCTGGATGGTTTTGGATTCCCCAAGGAAAAAAGAGAGCGCATTGCCGATGCTACTTTCCGGAGTACCACGTGGAATGAGCGTGACCGGGGAACTTTAAAGGAAGAAGAGTATGTCAGACAGTTTGTGGACGGCGCGCCAGAGTATGAACAGGAAATCCGGGAAGTGATCAGAAGAAGCGGTGAGACAATCTCCCGGTTTGATTATGCAGTGACCTGGGTAAAATATTTAAAAGAACAGGGATATCATCTCTACATACTGTCTAATTACAGCGAATATATGCTGGAGCAGACAAGAAAGAATATGGACTTTTTGAAATACATGGATGGTATTATCTTCTCCTGCGAGGTGAAGGAATTAAAACCAGAGGCGGGTATTTATCAGAAACTTCTGGATACATACGGACTGAACCCGGAATGTTCTGTATTTCTGGATGATCGGAAGGAAAACTGTGAAGGCGCAGAAAAATTCGGAATTCATACCATTCAGTTCCAGAACTTTAAGCAGGCGGCTTCGGATCTGAAAAAAATGGGCGTGGAGTAAAGGGTGGAAAATACAAAGAATAAGGTTTGTGTTTTTCAATAAAAGATGATATAATATCCATGAATTTTGCACAGGAGGGATGGACTCCCTCCAGAATGAATTATTTGGAAAAGAGGATGAAACAAATGAGTGATAAAACAATTTTAGAGCAGTGGCGTTCCATTGCTTATGATCAGCAGGCAGATCGCAACAGACTTCAGAATTTCTGGGCAAATTATTTTAATATTGAAAAAGGTATTTACGAACAGCTTCTGGAAAATCCAGATGAAGTAGTAACAGGAACAGTAAAGGAACTGGCTGAGAAATATGGACAGGAAGTTCTTACCATGGTTGGTTTCCTGGATGGAATCAACGACAGTCTGAAGAATCCAAACCCAATTGAAACCATGGATGAGAATACCGTGGTAAACCTTGGATTTGACAAAGAGCTTCTGTACAAAAACATGGTAGATGCAAGAGCAGACTGGCTGTATGAGCTGCCACAGTGGAATGCAATCTTCTCCGAAGAAAAACAGAAAGAACTGTACAAGGAGCAGAAAAAATCCGGTACTGTAGTAAAAGGACATAAAGTTGGACGTAACGATCCATGTCCATGTGGAAGCGGCAAGAAATACAAATACTGCTGCGGAAGATAATGAAAGTAAGAGAAAATCTGGATTATCTGATCGTGTTAGGCGCCCATGTGGACGGAACACGGTTGACCTTAGCCCTTCTGGAACGAACCAGAAGGGCATTCAAATATCTGGAAGAGAATCCAGGTACCAGGGCGGTACTTTCCGGAGGAAAGGGAGAGGGAGAACAGATTTCCGAGGCAGAGGCCATGTACCGATATCTGACGGAGCATGGAATTTCCAGGGATCGTCTCATAAGGGAGACGCACTCCACCAATACAAAAGAAAATCTGGATTTCAGCCTGAAGCTCATAGGCGATCTCTCTGCTTCCATAGGAGTGGTGACCAATCACTTTCATGTATTCCGTGGTGTTGCCATTGGCAAAAAATGTGGCTGTAGTTCCATCTATCCTGTCCCGGCGCCCTATCGTTCCTGGAGACTTATTCTTTATATTCCAAGAGAAGCGCTTGCAATTCTCAAAGACAAATTCATGGGAAATCTGTAAGCAGGTTCTCTCTTGACAAAGTTCCTGATCCTGACTATAATGAGGAACATAAGAAAACACGTAGAAGAGACGAGTAAACTGCGGAACGTTCCAGAGAGAGGTGCATATGCTGGAAGCATCTTATCGGGAAACAGTTGAAAACTACCTCTGAGTGGCCCTAATCCGGTCCGGTGATTCCGTTATCATCAAACAAGTGGCGAAAGATGCCTGAGCAGGCGTTTTTTGCAAGCAGGGTGGAACCGCGAGAAGACTCGTCCCTTACAGTGCAGATGCATTGTAGGGGATTTTTTATTGCCCAACGGACAGGCGGAACAGGAGTGTCTCGTCCCTGCATAGATCAAAAAAGAAAGGAAGAAAAAACATGATCATCACATTAAAAGACGGTTCAAAAAAAGAATATGCAGAAGCAAAATCTGTAATTGACATTGCTTATGACATCAGCGAAGGTCTTGCCAGAGCAGCCTGCGCAGGTGAAGTAAATGGAGAAGTGGTAGATCTTCGTACCGTTGTGGACAGGGACAGCGAAGTGAATATTTTAACATCCAGAGATGAAAAAGGTCTTGCAGCATTACGTCACACAGCCTCCCATGTACTGGCACAGGCAGTTCAGAATTTATACCCAGGCACCAAGGTTGCAATTGGACCTTCTATTGAGACTGGTTTTTACTATGATTTTGAATGTCCTCCATTTTCTCAGGAGGATTTAACAGCCATTGAAAAAGAGATGAAGAAAATCATCAAAAAAGGCGCAAAGATCGAGCGCTTCACAAAATCCAGAGAGGAAGCCATTGCATTCTTCAAAGAAAAAGAGGAGCCTTATAAAGTAGAGCTTATTGAAGACCTTCCAGAGGACTCTGAAATCTCCTTCTATTCTCAGGGAGACTGGGTAGATCTCTGCGCAGGACCTCACCTGATGAGCACAAAAGGAGTCAAAGCATTTAAACTTCTTTCTTCCTCCGGTGCATACTGGAGAGGAAGCGAAAAGAATCAGATGCTTACTCGTGTATATGGAACCGCATATGGCTCCAAGGAAGAGCTGAACACCCATCTGGAACAGATGGAAGAGGCAAAAAAACGAGATCACAATAAACTTGGCCGTGAAATGAAGATTTTTACAACTGTAGACGTAATCGGACAGGGCCTGCCCCTTCTTATGCCAAACGGTGTGATCATGCTTCAGGAACTTCAGCGCTGGATTGAAGATGAGGAAACAAAACGGGGCTATGTAAGAACCAAAACTCCGTTAATGGCAAAGAGCGACTTGTATAAGATTTCCGGTCACTGGGATCATTATAAGGACGGTATGTTTGTTCTTGGAGACGAAGAAAAAGATAAGGAAGTGTTTGCCCTCCGTCCAATGACCTGTCCATTCCAGTATTATGTATATAAATCCGAGCAGCACAGCTACCGTGATCTTCCTATCCGTTACGGAGAAACTTCCACCTTGTTCCGTAATGAGGATTCCGGAGAAATGCACGGCCTTACCCGTGTCCGTCAGTTTACCATTTCCGAGGGACACTTGATTGTAAGACCGGATCAGATGGTAAAAGAGTTCAAGGATTGTATTGCCCTGGCACAGTATTGTCTGCAGGTTCTTGGAGTAGAAGAGGATGTGACATACCATCTTTCCAAATGGGATCCGGAAAACAAAGAGAAATATATTGGTGAGCCGGAAGTATGGGAAGAGACAGAACAGCATATCCGCAACATCCTTCAGGAACTGAATATTCCTTTTGTAGAGGATATTGGAGAGGCTGCATTCTACGGACCTAAGGTAGATATTAATGCCAAGAATGTATATGGAAAAGAAGACACCATGATCACCATTCAGTGGGATGCTCTTCTGGCAGAGCAGTTTGATATGTATTTCATTGACGAAGATGGAAGCAAGACAAGACCATATATCATTCATCGTACTTCTATGGGATGCTACGAAAGAACACTGGCATGGCTTATTGAGAAATATGCAGGTATGTTCCCCACATGGTTATGTCCGGAACAGGTTAGAATCATTCCGATTTCCGAAAAATTCCATGACTATGCAGCGAAGGTAGAGGCAGAACTGAAGGAAGCAAATATCCGCTGCTCCGTAGATCAGCGTTCTGAAAAGATGGGATATAAGATCCGTGAAGCCCGCCTTGCAAGAGTGCCATATATGCTTGTAGTGGGAGCCAAAGAGGAAGAAGAAGGAAAGGTTTCTGTAAGAAGCCGCTACCTTGGAGATGAAGGCATGAAGGATCTCAAGGAGTTCCTTGGCGCGATCAAAGAAGAAATCAAAAACAAGACCATTCGTAAGATCGAAGTAGAGGAAAATGCGCAGAAATAAAAATAAGAGGGACCGAGAAATCGGTCCCTTTTCAGATTGCAGGAAGAAGGATTACTTTTGGGTAAAGAAAAGTTTTTTGATCACATCCACAGGCATTTCCTTTCCGGTCCAGAGACGGAAGGCTTCTGCGCCCTGATAGAGAAGCATATACATCCCGTTAAAGGTTTCACATCCTGCCTCTCGGGCCATTTTCAGAAAAAGGGTTTCTCTGGGGTTATAGATAACATCAGAGACGATCAGTTCCGGGAAGAATAGAGAAGGATCGGTAAGGATGGAAGTATCTGTGCGAGGCGCCATGCCCACAGAAGTGGCATTCAGCAAAAGCTTGCTTTCCTGGATGGCATCCTTTAAAGCGGCAGAATCCCCATGTTCGTGAAGAAAAGCGCAGCAGGAGGTGGTGCGGTTAATGGTCTGGACAAGGGCCTCTGTGCGGGCAAAAAAGCGGCTGGAGGATCGGGCAAAAATATGTAGTTTTTTCGCTCCATTCAAAGCAGCCTGGGCACAGATCGCTGTGGCAGCGCCTCCGGCGCCCATGATTGTCATGGTCTCTCCCGTAAGGTCGTGTCCTGCATCCAGAGCTGCCTTCCAATAGCCGATGCCATCGGTATTGTAGCCGATCAGTCTGCCGTTTTCATTGACAACGGTGTTGACGGCGCCAATTAATCTGGCAGCAGGAGAAAGGTCGTCTAAAAGCTCAATGACCTTGTTTTTGTTGGGCATGGTCAGATTAAAGCCCCGTACATTCAGCGCTTGAAGTCCTTCTACTGCCTGGGGCAGAGTGTCTTCCCCCACATCAAAGCAGAGATAAGCATAGTCCAGTCCAAGACGTTGAAAGGCTTCGTTGTGCATCAATGGAGAAATGCTGTGGGCAACCGGGCTTCCCAAAAGTCCGGTTAGTTGTGTGTGTCCGGTAATTTTCATAGGATACCTCCCCAAAAGATATTTTTTAAGAATTACATCATATTTTATTCCACAAAAAAGGAGAAGTCAAGAAATGACAAAACCAGTTCTCATCAAACATATAAAAATCGGAGAAGGAATGCCGAAAATCTGCGTTCCTCTTACAGGAACCGCCAAAACTCAGGTGTGCCGGGAGGCAGAGGCTGCAAAAGAAGCAGGCGCAGACCTGGTGGAATGGAGAGCCGATTTTTATGAGGGGCTCAAAGATCAGGATCAGGTAATTGCAGCTGCAAAAGAGCTGTCCCGGGTCTTAGGAGAGGTTCCCCTTCTGTTTACCGTACGTACAGAGAAAGAAGGGGGAAACAGCTCCATGGAAACAGAAGAATATCAGGAGCTTCTAAAGGCTGTGGCAGCTTCCGGGGCAGTCGATTTATTTGACGTGGAAGCGTTAGAAGAGGAAGAAGAAAAGAAAGCACTGATCAGAGAAATCCAGGAAAGGGGAGGGAAGGTGATTGCCTCTTCCCATGATTTTGAAAAAACAGACGATTGGGAAAGCCTGCTGGAACGGTTTTCCCGGCTAGACAAAAGCGGCGCAGATATTTTGAAAATGGCTGTGATGCCCAGATCTTTTGAAGACGTAACCCGCCTTATGCAGGTCACCAATGAGGAAACACAAAGGACAGAAAAGCCACTGGTCGCCATGTCCATGGGGAATACAGGTTCCATCAGCCGGATTGCGGGCGAGAACTTCGGTTCTGCCCTGACTTTTGCTACCGTGGGCAAAGCCTCTGCTCCTGGACAGTTTCCCATAAAGGAGCTTCGTATGATGATGGATGCTCTTCATGAAAAAAACAAAGAATAAAAAAGAAAAAAGACCTGTCGAAACATAACGAGAAGTTCTTTCAATCTGCTCCCCTGTTTTGACAAAATGCGCACCCCCTGTGGCCTATAATGAATGCACTTACCAAAGTGAAGGATTGAGAGGTCATAGGGGGTTTTTATGGATTACGAGATATACATAGATGTAGTCTTCGGGGCAAATCTCCTCATGGATTATCTGCTTCTGAGCCTGATGGGCAGAATTTTCTGCCTGGAAAGAAACAGGTGGCGGTGTATGCTTGCTGCAGCCCTGGGAGCCCTTTATTCATGTCTGGTCCTGTGGATTCCTGGAAACGGTTATCTTCCGGTACAGATTCTTCTTCAGGGGGCCTGCGCCATGGGTATGGTTCGGATCGGTTATGGAATAAAAAAGGGAGGATTGCTGACAAAGGCCATGGTGGCGTTGTATCTGTCCGCCTTTCTGTGCGGCGGTTTATTTGAAGTTCTGCATGGAGGCAGAGCCATGACCGTTCCTCTGTTTTTGATGCTCACAGCCGGAACGTATGCAGGATGCAGCGCATTTATATCTGCATCCGAGGCATTTCGGACAAGGAGAAGAAATCTTTATCCCATCACCCTGTCCTATCAGGGAAAAACACAGACTTCCTGTGGATTTTATGACAGCGGAAACCTTTTGACAGATCCGGTGGAAAAGAAGCCGGTGTCCATTATGGACGGAAACCTGCTGGAACTTCTTATTTCCCGGGAACTTGTGGAACAACTGAAGCACCTGAAGGAAGAACCAGGGGAAGCTCCAACGGCGGAGCTTGCCAGCTTAAAGCCCCGCTTTCTGCCCTATCAGACCATAGGAAAGGAAGAGGGGATACTTTTGGCCATTACCCTGGAAACGCTCTGTATTCACACTCCGGGAGAAGTGGTTCTCATCGACCGGCCTGTGCTGGCGCTGTCCTTTGCACCTTCTGCTTTGGGAAAGGAATACAGAGTACTGTTAAATTCCAGACTATTGCACTAGGAGGGGCACATCTATGAGTAGGAAAGCAGCAGGATGCATCAACGATCCCGTTGGTATGTTTCAGCGTCTGATCCTGACAAGGCCAAGGGAGATTTATTATATCGGAGGAAGCGATGTGCTTCCGGCGCCCCTGGAACCATCCAGGGAAGCCTTTGTTATCAGCCGGCTTCAGACAGAACAGGGAGAAGAAGCCAGATCCATACTGATTGAGCATAATCTCAGGCTGGTGGTTTATATTGCCAAGAAATTTGATAACACAGGAGTAGGTGTAGAAGATCTGATTTCCATTGGAACCATTGGATTAATTAAGGCAATCAATACCTTTGACCCGGTGAAGCAGATTAAGCTGGCAACCTATGCTTCCCGTTGTATTGAGAATGAGATTCTTATGTATCTTCGCAGGAACAGCAAGACCAGAATGGAAGTATCCATTGACGAACCGTTGAATGTGGACTGGGATGGCAATGAACTCCTTTTGTCAGATGTTCTGGGAACAGATGAGGATGTGATTTCCAGACATCTGGAGGATGAGGTGGAGATTTCTCTTCTGGGAAAAGCCATCAGTAAGCTTTCGGAACGGGAACAGACTATCATCAAGCTGAGATTTGGACTGAATCATAGGGAAGGGCAGGAAAAAACACAGAAAGAAGTGGCAGATCTTCTGGGAATTTCACAATCCTATATTTCCCGTCTGGAAAAGCGTATTATGAAACGCTTAAAGAAGGAAATTGTAAAATACGAATAAAAAAAGAAGGAATCTATTAGAATACAGCCTTCGGAAAAGATCTCTCCGAAGACTGTATTTTTTATATAAAAAAATATGTACATTTAATTATAAATCATGTTATAGTTAAATAAAAAAATCGCATAGGAGAATTATATGCCAAAGAACAGCATAAAGAAAACATTGCCGCGAATGGCAATTCTGATGATCATACTTCTGATCTTCCTGATTCTTCCTGCGAATGTCATTTTCCAGATTTATATACGTCATGAGAGTCAGAAAGAAAATTCTGCTGAGGTTCTTTCCCAGTTTGAACAGCTGATTGCAGGGAACGAAGGGAATATTGAACAGGAGAAGGAGGATTTTTCTCAAAAATGTATCCAGGCGGCAGAGATGGCGGCATATTTTGTTCAGTATCATCCCACAGTGGTATTTAACCTGGAAAGTATGAGAGAACTTGCAGAAAAACTGGAAGTGGATGAACTCCATTTTTTCACAAAGGAAGGGGAATTATATACAGGAACCCATCCCCAGTATTATGGACTTACCTTTCATTCCGGTTCTCAGATGGAGTATTTCCTTCCGATTCTGGAAGACCGTTCTCTGAAACTTTGTCAGGAGATCACACCGAACACAGCAGAAGGTAAGGAAATGCAGTATGCAGCTGTGTGGATAGCAGACGGCAGCGATATTATTCAGATTGGCATGGAGCCGGAGCGGGTACTTCAGGAAATCAACGACAATAGTCTGGACAAAATTCTGTCCGCGATTCCCATGGATATGGAAGGATATTTTCATGTTGTAGATGCAAATACCGGTGAGGTGGTGGCTTCCACCAGTGAAAATGTGATGGGACTGGATCTGAGCGGGGAAATGGATCACTTTCCTTCCGGCAATGAAATGGTGTGGTTTCACTCCAGATTTAATGGAGACAGATTCTGCGTTTATCTGAAACCTTTTGAGAATTATCTTCTGGTACGTTGTTACCGTTCCTCCAGACTCATTGTGGATTCCATAAAATCCACAGCCATGGTATTCCTGTATATTGCGGTGGTAGCCATTGTGGTAATCAGCATGATCGTCTGGTATGTCAATAAGAAACTTTCCAGAAATGTTACTTCTATTGTGAACAACCTGAAGAAGATAAAACAGGGAAATATGGAAAACCTGGAGCTGGATACGGGAATCTATGAATTTGATGAGCTGATCTTTTATGTGAATCAGCTGCTCAAAAGCATACGTCTCAACTGGGAGAAGCTGTCCGGTGTCATTGAAAAAGGACGGATTCCCATTGGAATTTATGAGAACAACGCTTTCTATAAGAAACAGTTTGTCAATGCACGGATGCTGGAGCTTCTGGGGATTTCTCAGGATAGGGGAGCCACAGAGTATCAGCTTGCCTGTATGGTAAAGGAACGTCTGATTCAGGCGCAGAGAAACTGTGTCAACGAAAAAGAACAGATCTATGCCTACGACAAAAATGGAGAACTGATCTACCTGCGCATTGAGAAGGATGTGGATGAACAGAGTGAAACCTGTTATGTGACAGATGTTTCTCTTTGGTGGAAGGAAATCAATGAACTGCGGGAACAGAGCTCCAGGGATAGTCTTACAGGACTTCTGAACCGCAGAGGGTTAAGTGACCGTCTCAATGATCTGTTCCGTAATCCCCGGCAGATAGGCTACGGGGCCATGGTGATGGTAGATGCAGATGGACTGAAGCGGATCAATGATATTTACGGACATCATATGGGAGATGAGTACCTGAACAAAATCGGAAGCCTTCTGAAAGAAATTTCTGACAGACGGGGTGTCTGCGCCCGGCTGGGAGGAGATGAGTTTGTGATCTTTTTATATGGACTTTCCGGTACGCTGGAGGTGGAAGAAATCATTGACAGACTGAGCCTGCATCGGGGGGAAACCTTCCTGACAGAGAAGGAGGAAGTCAGAGTGACGCTGGAGTTTTCCATGGGGTATGCCTTCTATCCAATGGACGGACAGGATTACCATACACTGATGCACATTGCAGATGAAAATATGTATCAGGAAAAGAAACGCAGAAAGAATTCAGAATCTTATTTACGTTGAAGCGATAAAGTGGTATAGTATATCCATAAATGATTCAAAGAAAGGAAAGAGAATTACATGGAAAGATACTATCAGCCAGAGATTGAATGTGCATCCAGAGAACAGATCCGCCAGTGGCAGAGCGAACGACTGGTTTCTCAGGTGCAGAATGTATGGGAAAATGTCCCTTATTACAGAAAAAGAATGGAGGAGGCCAACCTGACGCCAGCGGATATTCAGTCCGTGGACGATTTACATAAACTTCCGTTTATCACCAAGGATGATCTGAGAGAGGCCTATCCATATGGTCTTTTGGCAAGACCTTTGAGTGAATGTGTCAGAATTCAGTCTACCAGTGGAACCACAGGCAGAAGAGTGGTAGCTTTTTATACCCAGCATGACCTGGACCTCTGGGAGGATTGCTGCGCCAGAGCAATTACAGCAGCAGGCGGAACCAATGAGGATGTCTGCCAGGTGAGCTATGGTTATGGATTGTTTACAGGAGGTCCGGGATTAAACGGCGGTTCCCATAAGGTGGGCTGCTTGACCCTGCCTATGTCTTCTGGAAATACAGACCGTCAGATTCAGTTTATGACAGACCTGGGTGCCACCATTCTCTGTTGTACTCCTTCTTATGCCGCTTATCTGGCAGAGAGTATCCACGAGAGAGGACTTCAGGAGCAGTTAAAATTAAAAGCCGGAATCTTTGGCGCAGAGGCATGGACAGAAGAGATGCGTCATGATGTGGAGGAGAAGCTGGGAATCAAGGCCTTTGATATTTACGGGCTGACAGAAATCTCCGGCCCTGGTGTGGCTTTTGAGTGTTCCGCTCAGAGTGGTATGCACATCAATGAGGATCACTTTATTGCCGAGGTAATCAATCCCAAGACAGGAGAAGTGCTTCCAGATGGAGAAAAGGGAGAACTGGTATTTACCAGTATCACCAAAGAGGCCTTTCCTCTTCTTCGGTACCGTACCAGAGATATCTGTATCTTAAGCAGAGAGAAATGTTCCTGTGGAAGAACTCATGTGAAGATGACCAAGCCTCTTGGCAGAAGCGACGATATGCTCATTGTCAAAGGCGTCAATGTATTCCCGTCTCAGATTGAGACCGTTCTTATGAACAAGGGATATCCGGCAAACTATCAGATTATTGTAGACCGTGTAAACAACAGCGATACCATTGAGGTACAGGTAGAGATGACACCGGAAATGTTCTCCGACAGCCTGAGCGCAGTTTCCGCAAGGGAAAAAGAACTGATCGATGCTCTGAAGGCAATGCTGGGCATTTACGCAAAGGTCAAACTGGTGAATCCAAAAACCATTACCAGAAGCGAAGGTAAGGCAGTGCGCGTGATTGACAAGCGAAACCTGTATCAGCAGAAATAAAAAAGAAAAGTCATAAAAAGGAGGGTTTTTCATGACCGTAAAACAGATTTCGGTATTTCTGGAAAACAAGCCTGGAAGGCTTGGAGATTTTACAGACATTCTTTCCAGAAACCACATTGATATGAGAGCGTTGTCTCTTGCAGAAGCAGAGGATTTCGGAATTGTCCGTATTATTGTAGATGATGTATACAATGCGTCCACCGTATTAAAGGACGAGGGATATGTGTTCTCCATTACCAAGGTGCTGGCAGTGGCAATTCCTGACGAACCAGGGGGACTGGCAAAGGTAATCCGTACCCTTGGGGATAACGGGGTTAATGTGGAATATATGTATGCGTTCACCACACGCAAGAAGGGACTGGCATATATGATCTTCCGCGTAGAAGACAATCAGAAAGCTATTGAAGTCCTTCAGAAAAATAATTTCCGTCCCATCTGCCAGGACGAATTGGCAGATTTGTAATGACAAAAGAAGAGCTGCATGCATTTCTCCGCCGGTATACGCCGGCGGAGACTGCATATATAAGAGGAGATTTTTCCGAAGCATCCAACGAGGAAGAGTTTCGGAAGTACCGGCTTCTGGATGGAAACACCTATCTTTTTGAGGGAAGGCTCTTTATGAATTCCGGAGAAAAGATTGGAGTCGCCCGTCAGGACCGGTTTAATAAAGTATATGCCCATAAGCATGATTATATTGAATTGTGCTACGTATGGTCAGGCAGTTGCCGGCAGACCATTGAGGGCAAAGAGGTACTTACCCGCCAGGGGGATGTGTGTATTTTTGATACCCAGGCAGTGCATTCCATTGAGGCGGCAGGGGAAGAAGACCTCATTGTAAACATCCTGATGCGTCAGGATTTTTTTGATACTGCTTTTTTGAGCCGCATGACCCGCCAGGGGATTGTGTCGGAATTTCTCATGGAAGCGGTGTCAAAAAACAGAAAAAATAAGCATTATCTCTATTTTCCTTCTGGAAAAAGCCAGAGGGTACGAGATCTGATCGAGGAGATTATGCTGGAATATTATAACCGGGATCTGGGGATGGAAGAAGTGCTGGAAAGCTATGTGATTATTCTGTTTACAGAATTGCTCCGGTGCTTTCGGGATCATTCAGCCAGTGAGGAAGAGGCATCTGTACGGGTGCAGGTGGTGGAACTTCTGTCTTACATTGAGGAGCATTTTCTGGATGGAAGTCTGCCGGAAATGGCCCGTCATTTTGGATTTCATGAAAATTATCTCACTACCCTTCTCAGGGAAAAAACCGGAAAAAGTTATGTGGAGCATATTCAGGAGCTTCGCCTGAAAAAGGCAGAGAGCCTGTTGGAAAATACAGACCTTCCCATGACAGAACTGATTCCTTTGTGTGGATATAACAATCTGAATTTCTTCTATAAGAAGTTCAAGGAGGCCAAGGGATGTACTCCGGCAGAATATCGGAAACAAAGACAAGGGTAACCTGAGAAATGGTTAATGAAAAATGATAATACGTTATTGATTTCTTTTACCTTCTTTTGTATCTTAGAGTTATCAGAAAAAAATCAAAGAACAGAATATGATTTTAATGGAAAGACTATGGAAAAATTCATAAAAAAGAGAAATCGGAGGTAGAAAAAATGCTGAAAATCACAAAGATCCATATGGATTATGAAACAGCACAGGTGGGAATCGGACATGTTCCCCAGTTTGGATGGGCATTAGAAAGCGACAAGAGAAATGTAGTGCAGACTGCTTATGAACTGGAAATTGCCAGAGATCCGGAGTTTACGGATAAGGTGTATGCAAGTGGTGTGGTAAAAAGCGATGCATCTGCGCAGGTGGAGGCAGAAGAAGTGGCCCTTGTATCCATGAGCCGTTATCATGTGAGAGTACGGGCGACTGTGGGAGAAGAAGTGACAGACTGGGCTAAGACCAGCTTTGTGACAGCGCTTCTTGACAACCAGGAATGGAAAGGGGCGTTTGTGACTGCTGAGAGTGAGGCTGATGCAGACAATTCCAAGGGTACTTATGTGCGGAAGGCATTTCAGGTCAAAGGAAAGATAAAAGAAGCCTTTGTATGTGCCACTGCTCTTGGTCTTTATAACTTTTATCTGAATGGAAAAAAAGTGGGTCAGGATGAACTGACCCCAGGCTGGACCTCTTATCAGAAACATCTCTGCTATCAGACCTATGAGGTCACTGATTACTTAAAAGAAGGGGAAAATGCAGCAGCGGCAGTTTTGGGCGCTGGATGGTATAAAGGAAAAATGGGCTTTTTGGGCCTTCGTAACAATTATGGAAAGAATTCTGCATTCCTGGCTCAGATGGTGATTCGTTATGAAGACGGAAGGGAAGAACTCCTTGTAACCGATACAACCTGGACCGGATGTGACGCGCCTGTTGTGTTTGCAGAAATCTATGACGGAGAAATCTATGATGCCAACCGGGAAGTAAAAGGATGGGCAGAACCAGGAACTCCGGAAGGTACCTGGCATCCGGTAACAGAAGTTTCCTATGACAAAGAGGTACTTTCCCCACAGGGAAGCGGAAAAGTGGCTGAGATGGATGAAGTTCCTGCAAAACGGATTTTCACCACACCAGAAGGAGACACAGTCATTGATTTTGGTCAGAATATGACAGGACATATTCATGTAAAAGCAGCAGGAAAACCAGGAGATGTCATTGAGCTTCACTGTTTTGAGGTGCTGGATGCCAAGGGAAATGTGTATCTGGACAACCTGCGAGGCGCAAAAGAAGCCATGAAATACACCTTTGCCAGGGAGGAAGAGGTGGAACATGCCACAACCTTTACCTTCATGGGCTTCCAGTATGCAAAAATCGTTTCCTATCCGGGAACACCCAAGCTGTCTGACTTTACCGCATATACGTTACACAGCAATATGGAACGTACCGGTTATCTGAAATGCTCCAACCCGGATCTGAATCAGCTTGCACACAACATTCTCTGGGGCTTAAAGGGGAACTTTGTGGATGTTCCCACAGACTGTCCTCAGAGAAACGAACGTCTTGGCTGGACCGGCGATGCTCAGATTTTCTGCCGGACCGCATGTTTCCTGGAAAATACCTATTCCTTCTACCGGAAATGGCTGAAGGATGTGGAGGCTGATCAGACAGAAGAGGGCGGTGTGGCCCATGTGGTTCCGGATATTCTTTCTGGAAAAGAAGAGGTGGTAAATGACTGGCTTCTGGGACAGGGAACTCATTCTGCAGCAGCCTGGGCAGATGTGGCTGTAATCAATCCCTGGACCATGTATCTTACCTTTGGTGATAAGGAAATCCTGAAACAGCAGTATCACAGCATGAAAGCATGGATCAACTTCATGAAAGAGCATGCCAACGATTATATCTGGAACTACAAACTTCAGTTTGGAGACTGGGTGGCCTTGGATGCAGAAGAGGGAAGCTATTTCGGCGCAACGCCCAATGACCTGACATGCACCGCTTATTTTGCATATTCCACAGGGCTGTTTGTGAAGATCGCAGAGGTCCTTGGAAAAGAAGAGGATGCGAAGGAGTATCAGGCTCTTTATGAGAAAATCGTGGATAAATTCCAGAAAACCTTCTTCGATGAGCATGGTGTGATGACTGCGCAGACCCAGACGGCACATATTGTGGCGCTTTACTTTGGCCTGACTCCAGATGCTTATAAAGAAACCACCATCCAGGGGCTGCTCCGCCTTCTGGAAAAAGAAAATGGACACCTGGTTACCGGATTTGTGGGAACACCATATTTCTGTCATGCATTAAGTCAGAACGGACATGTGAAGGAAGCCTATGACCTGCTCTTAAAGGATGATTTCCCCTCCTGGCTGTATCAGGTGAAAATGGGTGCCACTACAGTTTGGGAACATTGGGATGGTATGAAACCAGATGGAACTATGTGGAGTGCCGATATGAACTCCTTTAACCATTATGCGTATGGCGCCATCGGCGAGTGGATGGTTCGTGTGGCAGCTGGTCTTGAAATTGATGAGAAGAATCCTGGATACAAGCATTCCGTAATCTATCCAAGATTTGGGGGAAACCTTACCTATCTGGAGGCAGAGTATGATTCCATTTATGGTCCGGTGAAGAGTTTCTGGGAAGATCAGGGAGAAACCGGAGTTCTTCATGTGACTGTTCCAGTCAATACCACAGCCACCATTTGTCTGGATGGAGCCAAAGAGGTGACAGACGCAGACGGACTGAGCTTCCAGGCAGGAGAAGGCTGTATGTGTGCAGAAGCAGGTTCCGGTACCTATAAGGTTACATTCAAAAAATAAAAAAATGCCTCCGGAAGAAAAGGGTTTCTTTCGGGGGCTGATACAGAAAGAGATGAGGAATCCCATATGACGCAGGATATGACCACAGGAAATCCCCTTTCTCTTCTTATAAGGTTTAGTATTCCTCTATTATTGGGGACTCTTTTCCAGCAATTGTATAATCTGGTGGATACGGTGGTTGTGGGCCGGTATCTTGGAATTACTGCACTGACAGCAGTAGGCGCAACGTCCTCCATCAATTACATGGTTATGGGATTTGTGACAGGAATCTGTTCCGGGTTTGCAATTCCTGTTGCACAGGAATTTGGGGCAAAGGAATATGAAAATATGCGAAGATTTGTAGCAAATGCTTCGTATCTGGCAGCACTGTTTGCTGCATTGATGACCTTGTTTACAGTGGTTTTTTGCAAAAGGATGTTTCTTCTTGTAAAGACGCCAATGGATATTCTGGGAGATAGCTGTGGATATATGGTCATCATTTTTGCCGGACTCCCCTTTACGTTCCTGTACAATATCACTGCCGGGATTATACGAGCATTGGGGGATTCCAAAACACCCTTTTATTTTCTGGCTGTAGCTACAATGTTGAATATTGCTCTGGATTTTCTTTTTATATTGAAGTTTCATATGGGGGTAGAGGGAGCTGCATATGCAACAGTTCTGGCGCAGAGTGTTGCAGGTCTTGCCTGTTATTTTTATATGAAGAAGAAATATGAAATCCTTCGCCTGAAGACTGGAGAACGTAAAGTTTCCAGAGCTTATCTGTGGAAACTCACCATGCTTGGGGTTCCGTTGGGACTTCAGAGTTCCATCACAGCCATTGGTTCCGTTCTCCTTCAGGGGGCGGTAAATACTCTGGAGATGACTTGTGTATCTGCATATACCGTATTGACAAAGATCAAACAGTTCACGATTTGCCCCTATGGAGCATTGGATATTGCCATGGCAACTTACACCAGTCAGAATTATGGGGCGCGGTGCTATGATCGTATAAAACAAGGAATAAAAGCAGGAACCCTAATTTATGGGATTTATTCTGTTGTTATGGCAGTGCTCCTTACCTTTTGGGGAGATAAAATTGCATTGATCTTTGTAGACGCTTCAGAGACAGAGGTATTAAATTATGTAAAACTGTTTTTCCAGTGTTGTGGTGTGTTTTATCTGGTAATTATTGTACTAAACAGTCTTCGCTCAGTGATCCAGGGATTGGGGTATGGGGTGGCTTCTATGCTGGCCGGCGTGTGTGAACTGGCAGCCAGATCCTTGATCGCCCTGTTTTTGGTCCCGGTTTTCGGTTATCTTGCCGTTTGTTTTACAGACGCAGCAGCCTGGTTACTGGCTGGCGGTTGTGTATTGGTAATGTATCTCCATATATGGAAAAAAATCACAAAAGAATGGGAAGAGCAAGAAAAAACAGCCAAATAATCAACACAGTTACATAAAAAAGAATAAAGAGATGTGTTTGATTCTAATAAAAAAGTGTTTAAAAGTACATGGAGAATGCTTAGATTTTCTATGTACTTTTTTCGTGGAAAAAGATAGAATAAATACATCAAATGGAACGAACCGAATAAAAAAGGAGGCAACAAAACATGAAAAGAAAGTTAGTGAGCGTTTTACTGTGTGCAGCTATGGCAGCTACCACAATGGCAGGTGCGGTTACCGTATTTGCTGGAGAAGAAGGTGGAGAAAAGGAATGGGAATATAAGGAAGCAGAGCTTACCTTCCTTATTGATGCAGACACTCCATCAGCAGGTTATCAGGCTGTATTTGATCTCTGTGAAGAAAAAACAGGTATTCACATTGAAACAGAGCTTCGTGTATCCGGCGGCGATGGTGACAACCAGGTAAAAACAAGACTGGCATCCGGTGATATGACAGACCTTTGCGGATACAACTCCGGCGCTAAGCTGGGAGAACTGAACCCGGAAGAAAACTTCATTGATATTTCCGGCGAAGCCTTTGCAGAACGTCTGGATGATACCTACAAGAGTGCAGTAAGCGCTGGTTCAGATACGGCATTTTATGGAATTCCAATTAGTGCTACCATGTCCGGCGCAATCCTTTACAACAAGGATTTATATGAAGAACACAACCTGGAAGTGCCACACACCTGGGCAGATTTCCTGAAAAACTGTGACGTATTAAAAGAGGCTGGTGTGGATGCAGTTGTTGGTTCCCTTGGAGATTCCTGGACCATCCAGGTGCCATACCTTGGCGACCACTACAACGTACTTGCAGCACAGCCGGATTTCGCGGAGAAATTTGAAGCTGGCGAGGCAAAATATGCGACCACAGAAGCAGGACTTGCAAGCTTCCAGAAACTGGCAGACCTGCAGCCATACTTTAACGCAGACTATACTGCAACCACTTATGCAGATGCATGTGACAAACTGGTAAATGGAGAAGCTGGTCACTACTTTATTCTGACTCAGGCCCTTTCCAGTATTTATGAACTCTACGGAGATGAAGTAAACAAGATTGGTCTCATGGGTGTTCCTGGGGACAATGCAGATGACCATGGTCTGACTGTTTGGGAACCAACTTCTATTTATGGTAATGCCAACAGCGACAAAAAAGAAGACATTTTAAGATTTATGGAATTCTATACCTCTGACGAAGCTCTGGATGCTTTCACAGCAGCACAGAAACCAGACGGCCCATATGCAATCAAAGGTTACGAACTTCCAGAAGACGCTTACGATGCTGTAAAACAGGCGCAGGAATACTTCGATGCTGGTAAGATCAATGTAGCATTAGAGTTCCAGACTGGCGTAAAGGGTACCAACTGTGAATATATCTGTTCTGAAGTAGCAACTGGTCAGTCAACTGCGGAAGAAGCTGCAGCAGCTTATGACGACGACTGTAAGAAACAGGCTACACAGCTTGGATTTGACTGGAAATAAGTTTAAGTTGTCGGCCGCTTGACAAAAAGAGCGGCCGATCTTTTTGGGGAGAGGAACGTGTACGATGAATAAAAAGAAAATATATTCCACATGGTTCCTGGTTCCGGCAGTTGTAATTTTTATGGTGTTTTTCATTATTCCAATGGTTACTTCACTGTTTTTTAGTTTGACTGTCTGGGACTTAAAGGACTTTACCTTCTGTGGACTTGACAACTTCAAAACCTTTTTCGGAGAGAAATCTCTTAGTATTTCCGTAAAAAACACTTTGATTTATGCCTTTTTGACCAGCGGCCTGAAAGTAGTCATTGCATTTTTTATTGCTTTGTTCTTAACAAGCAAGATCAAATCCAAAACCTTTATCCGTTCCCTGGTGTTTTTCCCGAACCTGGTCAGCGCCGTTGCCATTGGTATCATCTGGAAAGCGCTGATGCATCCAAGTAAGGGTCTGATCAATACCTTATTAGACGGAATCGGAATTGTAGGTCCCAACTGGCTGGGCGATGTAAACCTGGCTCTGTTTTCTGTCATTGCAGTAGATGTATGGAAAGGTGTCAGCATTTCCACAGTGATCTTTATCGCGGGTATTTCTTCCATTGACACCAGCTTTTATGAGGCAGCGTCCATCGACGGCGCCACCAGATGGCAGACCATCCGTCACATTGTCATGCCTCTGGTACGTACTTCTACCAATACCATCATTACCCTGTCACTGATCGGCGGTCTGCGCTGCTTCGATTTGATCTGGGCAATGACAAAGGGTGGTCCTGGATTTGTCACCGACGTACTGGCATCTGTTGTTTACAAGCAGTATGCAGCAGGCTTCTATGGTTTGTCTACTGCAGGAAACGTAATTATGTTTGCGGTGATCGCTGTTATTGCATTCCCGCTTACCAAGTTCTTAAACAGCAGGGAGGTGTACAACTAGGATGAAAAAACAGAAAAGAATTACCTTATTAGGAGATGTTTTAGGCTGTATCTTTGCAATCCTGATTTTTGCCACACCGTTCCTGTTCATGCTGGTGAATGCACTGAAGGACAGACGAGGGGCGAACCTGTTACAGCTTTCCCTTCCGGAAGAATGGATGTGGGAAAACTTCAAGCAGGTATTTGAGGCCAATAACTATCAGATCTTAACGGCATTTAAAAACAGCTTTATCCTTACCGTTGGTTCCCTGATTCTTCTGATTGTTGTGGGTTCCATGGCCGGATATGTGCTGCAGAGAAGAAATGATAAGACCACAAAAACCGTAAGCACACTGGTGATGACTGGATTGATGATTCCTCCGGCAATCCTTCCTACGATTTGGATTATGCAGGGACTTCATATCTACAAAACCATGACAGGTATGATCCTGGTGGAAACAGCGTTGCAGATTCCATTTACCATTATGCTGTATCGTGGATTTATGAATACCATTCCAGTGGAGCTGGAAGAAGCTGGTTATATTGACGGATGTACCAGAGGCAAGTTGTTTGCCCAGATTGTTTTTCCTTTGTTAAAACCAGTGACCTCCACCATTATTATCCTGAACGCAGTGACCATTTTCAATGATTTTACCAATCCACTGTATTTCCTTCCGGGAAATGAAAATGTAACGGTTCAGCTGACCTTGTACAACTTCATGGGACGATACTCCAGTTCCTACAACCTTCTGTTTGCAGACGTACTGATTATCACCATACCAATGCTGATTTTGTTCCTGATCTTTAACCAGAAAATTGTAGATGGTATGGTTGCAGGAGCAGTCAAAGGCTGATATAATGTAAAGATAACAAAAATAAACAGAAAATAAGAAACCGGCACCACTGTTGTGCCGGTTTTTGGGGTATCGTATATGAAGTTTCGTACAAAACTAATTGCTGGCTTTTCCTGTGTGGTGTTTGTAATGTCTGTGGTTCTGGGAATGGTGTATTACCAGTATGATTCCAAACGCCTGATGGAAATTCGTCAGCAGAATCTTTCCTTCTATGCCCAGCGAATGGCGGCAAGTATTGATGAGACCGTGGATTCCATGAAGGGGATTTCAGATTTTATCCTGTCAGATCAGGATATGCTGTCTGCCATTCAGTCTTTTCCGGCGCATCACAAAAGCGGAAATGTACTGGAACAGAAAAATCAGCTGGAGATTCTGACTTCAGGAATTTCCCTCTATTATATTGCGCACAATTTTTACCGGGTGATCATCTTTAATGAGTATGGAGATGTGGCCACCAGTACCAATGCAGGCGCTTTGATTATCACTAAAGAGCGGGAGATATCAGAAATTCCCTGGCTGGAGGATGCGAAGGAACGAAAGGGAAAGATTCTTCTGGTCCCCCCTCACAAGGATGGCTGGGGCGCGCGTAAAAACCCTCAGGTTTTTTCTGTGGTACGAAAGGTACAGGGAGGAGATTTCGGATATATTGAGATCCAGAATCATGTGGATAAACTGAAAACAATTTTTCAGCCCCCGGACCCAGAGGAGCTGGTGGCCGCCTGGTTTCCAGATGGAGAACTATTGTACCAGTCAGAGGGACTAAGCCAAGCCATGCTTACGGAAGGACTGAAACAGAAAAAGGAGGGAGAAGGCTTCTCCATTGAACCAAAAGAGAAATGGGTGCGAACCGCTGTTTCAGACCAGAATGGAATTTCAGTAGCTGTATTTCAGACAACCAGGGAGTTTGCAGGAAATATGACGGAAGCCCTTCTGATGGCAGGGGGACTGGCCCTTGCCTGCTTTGGCATTTCCATGATGGTGGTAATTACGATTGCCAACCGTCTTTCCAGGCCCATTGTCAGTCTTCGGGAACAGATGGAAAATACAGGGATTGAAAACCTGGATACCAAGCCCATTATTTTTGATTCCGGAGATGAAGTGGAAGCCCTGGGAATTGCTTATCAGAATCTGATTCAGCGTCTCAATGAGGCCATGGTAAAGGAGCAGAAGCTGTCTCTTTTGCAGCTGCAGACCCAATTTGATGCATTACAGGCCCAGGTGAATCCTCATTTTCTCTACAATGTGCTCAATGTGATCTCCAACAGAGGAGTGATGAGCGGAGATGAGGAAATCTGTGAGATCTGCGGCAATCTGGCAGGGATGCTCCGTTATGCTACCAACAATGTGGAGCGGTATGCAACGGTGGAGCAGGAGATTGAGTATCTGAAAAAATATATTTATCTTTTGAAATCCAGGTACGAGCATCGACTGGAGGTGGAGATTTTCTGTGAAGAATCCATTCAGAAAGAAATCCTTCCCAAGATTGTGCTGCAGCAGCTGGTGGAGAACAGTGTGCTCCACGGATTTGTTAATAGTGCTTCTGTTATGAAGATTCAGGTACGGGGCTGGAGGGATGCCAGCGGATGGTATTTGAAGGTGTATGACAATGGACAGGGAATTACAGAAGAGGTTTTGAACAATCTCAATATAAAAATAGAAAAAATCAAGAAAAAGATTCTAACAAGAAAAAGCAGCATTGAAATGGAAATTGGAGGCATGGGGCTTGCCAATACCTATGCCCGTATGTTTTTGCTGTATGCACATAATACGATCTTTCAGATCGAAAATCTGGAGAAAGGCGTGTGTATCACCATTGGCGTCGCAGAAGAGGAGGACAAACATGTATCAGATGATGTTAGCAGATGATGAGCCAACGGCCTTGAATCTGCTTCAGACGATTATAGAAAAAAAGTGTGACGGTTTTCAGGTGGTGGGGATTGCTTACAATGGACAGGAGGCTTTGGAAAAAATGAAAAGCCTTCATCCAGATGTGCTGATCACGGATATCCAGATGCCGGTGATGAATGGGTTGGATCTCATTGGAAAGGCAAAAGAAGAGGATTCAGATCTGGTAAGTATTGTGATCAGCGGATACCAGGAGTTTGAATATGCAAAAACAGCTATGCGCTATGGGGTGACGGATTATATCTTAAAACCCATTGTTCCTTCGGAACTGTGTGCACTTCTGGAGAAGGTAAAAAAAAGATTGGATATCCGCTATTACCGGAATCGGAATGCTCTGATGCATCGTTTGGTAAATGAGATTCCCATTAGCGAGGAAGAACTGAAGCGCTATTTTCAGTCACCACGCTATTATGGCGCTATTACAAGAAGAAATGGACTGCCCACCAGGTTTTCCGAGCGGGGACAAAAGGAAATCTTTTCAGATATTCATGAATGGATGCTGACTTACGGAAGAGATGACCAGGAGACCTTATATCTTTGCCCCGAGGAACTGGTGGAAGAAGGCCAGTATGTGGAAATGATCAAGCGTCAAATTGGCAAAGAACAGCCAGACGCTTCTTATCTTACCACTGTAATCTGCAAAAAAGCAGTTTCTGTGGATCAGATTGGAGAGATGGTCAAGGGATTGTACCGGATGCTGGATACCAGCATTGTTCTTGGAAAAAGTCAGACTCTGTTTCTGGATGGAGAGAAAAGCGAAGTGTCAGTGGAAGATGCGGGAAATTTTGATTACCTCCAGGATCTGGAATATCTGGCGAAAAATCAGAAATATGAGCGGCTTCAGAAGGAGACGGCCAGCCTGATTCAGAAGTGGGGACAGGAGGAGCGGCCTCAGATCTGGATGGAAGGACGTCTTCGTCAGATCTGCTATCTTCTGCAGCGGTATGACAGCTGCAACATGGATTACCGGGAATGTGAATTTCTCCTGGATGAGACGTTTGCCAATGCGGAAAATGTACAGCAGCTGATCACAGGGATGGATGATATTTTCTTTAAGGATAAAAAAGAAGACTCCATGACCATGCAGAAGCTGAATACCGAAGAATATTTCCAGAAAATCAAGGAGTATATTCAGGAACATATGGCTGAGGCGCTGTCTTTACAGAAGGTGAGCAGAGAAATGGGGGTTTCTCAGACTTACCTGAGCCGTTTGTTCCGAAAATATGAAAATTCTACATTTAATAACTATCTTACGGCGCTTCGGATGGAAAAGGCCAAGGTTCTCCTGAAAAGCGGGGACCGGATTTATGTGAAGGATGTGGCAGAACAGGTGGGATATAAGGATCAGTTTTATTTCAGCCGGATCTTTCATTCTTACACCGGAGTACGGCCTTCTGAATATTTGGAGTGAAAATAAAAACAATGAGAAAAATGGGGGATAACAATATGTTATATCACAATGAGAAAGAACTGACAAAAGAAACCTTTCAGAATCCGGGGAGCGAATACCGGGCGACTCCTTTCTGGGCATGGAACTGTAAAATGACAAAGGATGAGGTGGACAATACCCTGGATTCCTTAAAGGCCATGGGAATGGGCGGCGGTCATATCCATTGCCGTACAGGAATGGACAATCCTTATCTGGGAGAAGAATTTCTTGAACTGGTGAAATACAGCAATGAGCAGATGAAAGAAAAGAAGATGCTTACCTGGCTGTACGACGAAGACCGTTGGCCTTCCGGCGCAGGAGGGGGATTTGTCACAAAAGATCATCAGTATCGGGTGCGGTTTTTATTGTTTACACCGGAACGTCAGGAAGGAAAGGACATCAGTGGAAGTCCCCTTCGTTCCTCCGGACAGGCTGTGCGCAGTGAGGAGCGAACCTATCTGGGCCGTTATCAGGTGAAGCTGGAAAATGGTTTTCTGGAGGATTACCAGAAAATAGAGGACAATGAACCTTTGAAGGAAGGGTATGAGGAATGGTTTGCTTATCTGGAAGTTTCCGGAGACAATCCCTGGTTTAATAACCAGGCATATTTGAATACGCTGGACAAAAAGGCTGTGGAACGCTTTATTGAAGTGACCCACGAAACGTATGCCAGACTTCTGGGAGACGAATTTGGTTCCTCTGTTCCTGCAATCTTTACCGATGAACCGCAGTTTTCCCACAAAACCTGCTTAGGTTTTGCCGATGAGCGCACAGATGTGACCATTCCTTTTACAGACGACCTGGAGGAAACCTTCCAGCAGACTTATGGACAGAGTCTTCTGGTTCATTTGCCGGAATTGTTCTGGGAACTGGGCGAGAACCAGGTTTCTCAGATCCGGTATCAGTACCATGACCATATTGCAGAACGGTTTGCCTCTGCCTTTGCAGATACCATCGGTACCTGGTGTGAGGCCCACGGCATTGCTCTTACAGGACATATGATGGAGGAGCCCACATTGGAAACCCAGACAGCAGCTTTGGGAGAGGCCATGCGCTCCTATCGTTCCTTTACCATTCCGGGGATTGATATGCTTTGCGACAGGCGAGAGCTTTCCACCGCGAAACAGGCTCAGAGTGCAGTTCATCAATATGGAAGAGAAGGGATGTTAAGTGAATTGTATGGCGTGACCAACTGGGATTTTGATTTCCGTGGTCATAAGCTTCAGGGAGACTGGCAGGCTGCTCTTGGAGTGACGGTGCGTGTTCCTCACCTTACCTGGACCTCCATGGCAGGAGAAGCCAAGAGAGACTATCCTGCAGCCATCGGCTATCAGTCCCCCTGGTATCGGGAATATCCTCTGGTAGAAAACTATTTTGCCAGATTAAATACAGCGCTGACACGGGGAGTACCCCATGTACGGATTGGGGTGATTCATCCGGTGGAATCCTACTGGCTGTTCTGGGGACCCAAGGAGCAAACCGCAGGAATCCGGGAAGAAATGGACGAAAACTTCCAGAAACTGATTCAGTGGATGCTGTACGGAACGTTGGACTTTGATTTTATCGCAGAATCTCTTCTGCCGGAATTGAATCAGGGACAGCAGGAGGAAGCAAGACTGAAGGTGGGAAGCATGAATTATGATGTGGTTCTGGTTCCCAACTGTATGACCCTTAGAAGCACCACTCTGGAAATTCTGGAGGCCTTCCGGAAACGAGGGGGGCGTGTGATTTTTGCAGGAAGCCTTCCCACTTTGGAAGATGCTCTTCCCTCAAAGAGAGGCGCTGACCTTGCAAAGAACTGTGAAGTGATTCCTTTTGGAAAATACAGCCTCCTGAAAGCCTTTGCCAGGGAACGAGATGTGGAGATTAAGGAAAAGGACGGATGTGCCAGCACAAACCTTATCTATCAGATGAGAGAAGAAGGAGAAAACCGCTGGCTGTTCCTGGCACATGTAAATCGTGTGGCAAATGGTTCTGAGAATGCGATTGTAATCAGCGAAGAAGAGAACAAAAAGAAAAACCAGGATCTTCCCTGGAAGGAAGAACTGAAGATTACCATAAAAGGACAGTGGAAAGCCACTTGGTATGACGCTGTCACCGGAGAAATTCAGGAACTGAAGGTTTCTCATAAGGATGGAACTACCATTCTTCATCGGGTGATGTACGATCAGGACAGTCTCCTTCTTTATCTGGAGCCGACAAAGGAAGTTCAGGGTTCCTCTGTGGAAGAGAAGAATTCCCATAGAAAACAAAGGGTGCTTTCCCTTCCGTCAGAGACAGAGATCCAGTTAAGCGAACCCAATGTAAGCGTGTTGGATCTGGCAGAATACCGGTTTGATGAAGGGGAGTGGCAGCCTCAGGAAGAACTTCTTAGAATCGATAATCTGTTCCGGGAGACCCTTGGCTATCCTCTCCGTATGGAAGCCTTTGCTCAGCCATGGACCAATGATCAGGAAGAACAGGTAAGCCATGTATTGTCTCTGCGTTTTGCCATTGAGACCAGGATTTCCCTTTCCCATGTGATGCTGGCCATGGAAAATGAGGAAACCACAGAAATCTATCTGGATGGAACGCCGGTGGAAAATCATCAGACAGGCTGGTATACAGATCATTGTATTCATACCACAGAACTTCCTCTTCTTACGAAGGGAACCCATTGTCTGGAAGTGCGGATTCCTTATCATTCCAAAGTGAATGTGGAAAATCTGTTCCTTCTTGGAGAGTTTGGAGTAGAGGTTTCAGGAAGAAGACAGGTACTCACAGAAGCAAAGAAAACTGCTTCCTACACAGATCTTACCTGTCAGGGCTTCCCCTTCTATGGAGGAAATGTGACGTATAAGATCCCCTTTGTCAGTGACGGCGGGGAAGTGAAGGTTTCGGCTACCATGTTCCGGGCTCCTGTCTTAAAGGTTGCGGTAGATGGAAAAGAAATGGGACACATTGCCTATGCGCCTTATGAGCGAAGCCTTGGGGAACTTCCAGCCGGGGAACATATGCTGGAACTCACTGTGTTTGGAAATCGGGTAAATACCTTTGGTACCTTGCATAACTGTAATCAGAAGGAAGAGTGGTTCGGCCCCAATTCCTGGAGAACAGAAGGCGGTGAGTGGGCGTACGAATACCAGTTACGTGCCACCGGACTTTTGAAGGCGCCTGTGCTCACAGAAGAAAAATAAAAAATAAGAGTCAGAAGAGGCAGTCCACGAAATGTTTTCGCAGGACTGCCTCTTTTCCTGTTAGGATTGTTCTTGAGAAGGGGAAGATTGGGAACGTGTTTGGAAGCTTCGCAGCAGAAGAAAAAAGGAAATGCCGGTACCAATGAAAGCCAGGATACCGAAGATTCTCCAGATCACAGCCAGATCAGCCTTTGCAAGCAAGGTGCTGGTAATACCGGAAGCAGCCAGAGCGCCCATCTGGAAGATCAGGGAAAACAAAGACATAACGCTGGCAAGCATTTCTCCAGGGGTGGTTTTGGATAAAAGGGTATTTTCCATAATGCTTCCGCCTCCATGGACAAAGT
>SAMEA3387494__coassemble_1788_pt1 | contig 91673 bp, 77 predicted proteins | sample SAMEA3387494__metabat2_low_PE_043 | metagenome-assembled genome bin SAMEA3387494 (sample SAMEA3387494) | Felis catus | biome: Faeces | place: United Kingdom | collected 2012
TTTGAAATCTGGATTCGTATTTTCTCTGAACCAGATCACCATAATAATTATTTCGTTTTAACACCGCACGTATCGAAGAATTCCCCCACTGGTGAAGATTCTCTCCATCCTGACAGTACACATGATGATATTTGTTATAATCTGAAATCCGATGCACCCTATCCTCAAACAGCCTGTCAATAATACCCTGTATACCATCTCCTGAAGCATACTCTTCAAAAATCCTGCGAACAATCTTTGCAGCTTCCGGTTCCACAATCAGCTTATAAATTCCATTTACCTTTTCCACACAATATCCGTATGGAGCTGTAGCTCCCACATACTCACCGTTTTTCTGTGCAATACGTTTTGAAGCCCGTTCTTTTGCGGAAATGTCTTTCGCATAAGCATCATTCACCAGATTTTTGATATTCATGGATAATTCCTGATTCTTAGCACCCGGTGCAAAGGAATCATAGTTGTCACACACAGAAATAAACCGCACTTTCATAAAGGGAAGAATCTTTTCCAGATAGTTTCCCGTTTCGATATAATTTCTTCCAAATCGTGAGAAGTCCTTTACCAGAATACAATTTATCTTTCCTGCCCTGACATCATTCATCATCCGTTCAAATCCCGGTCTGTCAAAATTTGTTCCGGTTTTTCCCAGATCAGAATAAATATCATATACGGCAATCTCATATTCTCTGTCTGGATTTTTGTTGTGCTTCTGAATAAATTCTTTTATCAGCGAAGCCTGTGTTTCAATAGATTCTGACTTTTTTTCATCACTGTCTACGGATAATCTGGCATAAATTGCAGCCATACATACCAGAATACCAGAAACTTTCTTCTCTGTGTTTTTCTTATATCTTTTTGCTGTCCTTGCCATTTATCCCACCTCTTTCCTGCACTCTACCCGATGTTCCTCATAAAACCGTCTTATCACTTTCATTTTCTCAATCATATCCTGATAACGAATATGAATTTTAATCTGTTTATTTTCATAAATATAGATTTTATCTACAGTCAGTGCCAGCAATGTGCGATCCAATTCTTTTATTTCCAGTGATTTCTTCCAGTCCTCCAACTGAACGGTTGCAGACACTCCATCCTCAAACATTTGCCTTACCAGCTTTTTCTGATTTTCAATCATCTGCTCCAGTTCTTCACATTTTCTTCCGTAACTTTCCCTAAAATCATCAAACTCCTCTTTGCTGATCAGTCCCTCCTTCAAGTCATCACCCAAAGATGCTTTCAGGCTGTAATAACGGTTATATTCTTCCTGCAACTTACTAATCTGCGTATCATAACTGATCACCTGATCGTAACTGACTTGCATCTCACAAAGTTCTTCCATAATCATCTGATAGTCTATAAAAAGTGCCGTATATGCCTGAATCTCTTTCAATACAATTCTTTTCAGCACCTCTTCCGGAATACTGTGTCTGGTGCAATCTCCACCTCTATTCTTCGTCTGGCAAATGTAAAAAGCCTTTTTCTTTCCCTTATACTGATTCACCCTGCGTATCATCGGTGTATGACAATCTCCACAAAACACAAATCCTGAAAAAAGGTTGGCACTGTCTGATGTTTTTGATGCCCTGCCATCATATTGAAGTAGCTTCTGAACCACATCAAAATCATTCTGCCTGATGATTGCCGGATGTGTATTTTCTACTTTCACCCACTCTGATTCCGGCTTATCCAGACGTTGCTTTACCTTATAGCTGATTCGTTCCTGCTTGCCCTGTACCATATTTCCAATGTAAACCTCATTGGTCAGAATCCTTTTGATCTGCACTGCCGACCATTTTGGTGTGTCTGAGCTGTGAAACCCGGAATTATAATTCTCGCCATTTGCCTTTTTATAGTCTTTTGGCGACTGTACATGACGTACATTCAATTTTTCTGCGATTGCTCCAAGACTGAATCCATCAATTTTCCACGAAAATATTTTTCTTACAATATCCGCTGCATAAGAATCAATCACCAGACAATTCTTATTCTCCGGATCTTTGCAGTAACCATACGGGGCAAACGCTCCAATAAATTCACCTTTTTCACGTTTGATTTTCTGGTGGCTTCGCACTTTACCGGAAATGTCCCGGCAATAGCTTTCATTTACAAAATTTTTGATTGGAACAACAAATGACTTTTCTGAAAAATCTGCTGTTTTACTGTCAAACTGGTCTGTAACTGAAATAAAACGCACATTTAAAGCCGGGTAGGTCTTTTCGATCCATCGCCCGGCTTCTATATACTCTCTTCCGAATCTGGATAAGTCTTTTACAATCACGCAGTTTACTTTTCCAGCTTCTATATCAGTTGTCATTCGTTTAAACTCAGGTCGGTCAAAATTTCCTCCTGAGTATCCGTCATCCACATATATATCAAAGATCTGAATATCCGGCTGGCTTTTTACAAAGCTCCGAAGTAACTCTCTCTGATTTGCAATGCTGTTGCTCTCTGACTTCGCACCGCCCTCTTCCACGTCATCTCTGGATAGGCGAAGATACAATGCAGCATCGTATATATCTGGCATATTCATTTGCATCTGTTCCATTTTACATCGCTCCCAACTTACTTATTCCATTGAATTTGAAGTCAGAAACCATGTATCACGTTCATTTTCCCTGACCTCACATTAACATAATATCTGTACCTTTGCAAGACATTTTAATACATCAACTCCGTTCTTTTTCTGAGATAATCACTCAGTGCATCTGTAGCATCCATTTCTCCGGTCATCTGTACGACCACCACATACCCTTCATTCATGTGAGCATACGGCTGACCGCCGGATTTATCCAGAAATGTCTCCACTTTTTCAGAAATTGTCCTGTCTATATCAGGAGTTAACTCGTCAATATCTTTTAGCTGCTCCAAATCAACACTGGAATCTATCAATGACTGATTTACCACGATGCTCACCTCTCTTCCAACATATTCTTTCTATAAGTCGTCCTATTCCTAAAATTTTATCAAACACATCACCTTGCCTTTCTGTCTGATTCCTTTCATGTTCCTGATATTTTTTATGGCATTATATATTCTGTTCGGCGTTTCGGCTTCCATTCGTATCATCTGCTGTCAACGTTACAGTTGACCTCTATCAGAATATTTCTGAATGCCGGCAGCTTCTTCGCAAGCCTGTCAGTCATTTCTGGAATATCTTTGACGCTCGCTTGTAAAATCTTTTACAAGGTTATGACATCTGTGGAATCAGATCATACAACTCATGAAATTTTCAAGGTGCAACATAGATTTTTTTCGTATTTCTTCAACATTACAGCTTAAAAACGCTGAAATGTTGTCCATTTCTAAAAAATCCTTTCACTAATAAAGCCTGGCAGATAACTTTTACCAACCTCTTTTTGCAATAATTTACAAAAAATTTATATTTCATCTGCTTGTTCGCTTTTATGCGAATCTTTATCGTACTGTTATTATATTTCGCTTTTCTGTTAATGCAAGCGTTTAATTCGCATCTTTGCGAATATTTCTGTTTACAAATCAATTATTTGCATGTACAATGGGACTAACAAGAAAAAGGATGTGATTTTGCTATGACGATTGGTGATAAAATAAAAAGAATCCGGACATTTCGGAAAATGACACAGGCAGAACTCGGTGCTGCTCTTGGCTGGGGAGATAAAGGAGCAAACAGACTTGCACAATACGAAACAAACTACCGGGTTCCAAAACAAGATTTGATTACGGAAATGGCAAAAATACTGGACGTGAATCCATGGACGTTATATGAGGCCACAGAAATGAATGCTTCTGAATTTATGGAACTCTTATTCTGGATTGACGAATTTACCCCATCGGCTATCAATCTGTTTCAGATGGAAACCTATCCCGGTGAAAAATGCACTTCCAGCGAAGATGCCGCTGTCCGTTACCATGATAATGACAACTGGCCCGCACACCCACCTATGGGATTATGGATCAACTACGGATTAGTCAATGAGTTTATGAAAGAATGGGGAATCCGGAAAGAAGAACTCAAATCCGGTCGGATTACAAAAGACGAATATTTTGAATGGAAAATCAATTGGCCTCATACCTGTGATGACTGTGGGAAACATGAGCCAATGAAACAGTGGAGAACTGCAAATACAGAACTTAGTGAAACTTAGCGATACTTAAATTTATTCTATTTTTAATTTTTAAACAAGGAAAAAGCACTGTAAAACCGGTCATCAAACGATTTTTCAGTGCTTTTTTACGTGTTATTCTATTAAATTTTGCCTACTTGCATGTATAAGTGAAACTTAGCGATACTTAAATTATGCCCAATATGGAATATACTTTTTATATCTTGGTGCCGTATCCGGATCCATTACTTTAATATATCCTCCGTCAACAGCGCTGGTAAGAAGCCTTGATGCTTTTGCTTTCTCCTTTTCTCCTAATCCAAATATTTTTCGAATATCTGAATTAGAAATACCTTCAAAATTAACATATGCCAGACATGCCTGCATATAACAAGTACGCATCCGATCTTCTTTCGTGGTTAATTCAAATGGCACTTTAGCAAACAGTATTGCTTTGGTAAATTGATTATTCTGATTTTCAATTCTTGGTGCAAGTAACTCATTTTTACCGGTTGCTTCCACAATCTTATCATAGCCACTTCCACGTTCCTCACAGATACCACATTTATGCATAAATCCGGCAATATTTTCATTTCTGGACAGCGGCACTGAATCTACAATTCTTTCGATTGCAACCAACGGTGCTCCGGCATTTGAAAACTCAATTCGATTTTTAAAAACTTCCACCATCGGATTCGTTCCCCTTTGCTGCAGATCCTGATGTATCATGGCATTTGCCAGCAGCTCACGAATAGCAATTTCCGGGAAACTGACAACAGATTTCCTTGTTGCCTCTACAATAACCTCTTCCTGCGGAATAATCGTCATAATATACTGCACGATTTCTTCATACGAAAATGCATAGCCTGCACAGAACTCTTTTTCTCTGATGGCATCCAGCCTGGAGTTTTCCTTATACCAGATTACTCTGACAGTTCTTCTGTGCAAGGATTCAAATTTCTTCAAATCCTTTGCAATCATCAACGCTCCCATGTTCGTAATATCCCATGTGCCGGCATCATTTCTTTTTATGAATTTTTCATGCTGTAAATCTTCTAATACTTTATCCCGGTTTCTCGGAATTGGCATTTCCAGTTTATCATAATACCTTGCATAATCCAGTAATGACACCATTTCATCTTCATCTAAATTTCCCATCGCAACTCGCAGTTCATATGGTGTAGAGTCAAATGTTCTCCATAACTCTCTTTCTTTATCTGGATACTCTTTTAAGTTCTTCTTATTTGTTCCAATTCGTATATATTCGCCTCCGGCAAATTGCACCGGCTGTTTCTCTGCACAAGGAATCTCCATCAATACAACCATGACTTCATCCATAGGAACCTCAAAAAATCGGAAATTGATTCTTGGTGAAAGCATTCTGGAAAGCCATGCCTCCAATTCCTCATTTCCCTTTTTCATTTTACGATACTGAAATTCAGTTCCAACTATTTTATGCGTTACATCATCTACTCCCCAAACCAAATATGCTTTAGGTCGTTCGCACAATGCCGCCGAATTACTCAGTGCAGAAATATATTCGCCAATCATCTGCGGCTGTTTGTTATTACATTTAAACTCTACCCACTCAGTCTCATCAGGAAGCTTTGCAAGCTCTCGCACAAGACTTTGTAAATATTCTACTGAGCGTATTGCCACGATATCACCCCTTCTATACTCTATTATTATTAGAATATCACTTTCATATTCTTTCAAATATAAAGTCATAAACACATATCTTTTAACAGGTATACAATCGTTGTAACTCCAACTGTGCATTCTTTATTTCTTTCTTCAGACTTTCTATTTTTTTCTCGATTTCTCCATTTCTCTTGAATACAGTTTCATCCATTTCATTACAAGTCAAAAACCCATTTACAAAAGCCTGTGGATATTGGAAAGTAACTTCTTTCCCTGAAAATACTATTTTCATACGGCCATTCTCACATTCTAGCACATTTCCCTTCCCGTATTTCTTATGCTGAACCTGTTCTCCTGTAAGATCAGGTAATGGTTCTATCTCCTCTTGAACTTGCTTTAGGCTTTCTTCTGCATTCCAATATTCTTTAAATCGTGATTCAGCTCTCCATTTATAACCTTCATCGTTTCCACTTTTCTCATTTAATTCATCAAAGCGCGATATATATTGCTCCAATATTTTATTTAAATTTCCCCGATCCATTATTTGCCCTCCGTCATTTTTTTATACAGTTTCATCAACTCAGCAACACAGTCGGCTTCTGTCATTTTTGTACTAAATCCATATGCAGCCATAACCGCTTTATCGTTTGCAGTATGTGCCTTTTGTAATTCTAATGGCATAGTCAGAGGGTCATACAAATCAGCTAAACTGCTATCTGGAAATAATTTTCTTGCTTCTAAAATTCCTTGTGCGGTTTGCTCAATTTTTTGTTTTTGTATTTCTGATGGTATTGGCCACGGAAAAGTATTATATACCATTGTGTTTGAATATCTATAATCACTTTTCAATCTACCGCAAATTGTTCTCATCCAAGCCATGTGAACATTCGACATAAGTACACCAAAATGATAAATATTAGCATCATCAATAAAAAATATTGTATTCGGAAGCACCATTATTTCATCCAGAAAAGCCATCGGAACATATCTTCGATTTCCTGACGATATTGCAGAAAACACTATACTCCGACCCGATGGTGCTTGTGCTTGAAAATAATGTGAGGGTCTATCTTTAAGTACATTTGTTGATGGACTGCTGTTATTCGCACGATATTCATACACTGCTTTTACGCGTTCACCAATAAAATGGCTAGATTTAATAACATTAGGTGGGCATTCTTCCAAATAAAGAACATATCGTGGTTTTTCACCATTTAACAAAGCACGCCCATTAATATATTTTCTGATATAAGGTTTAATATTAGGTTCCGACATTAACAATTTATCATAATCTTCTTTTTCGCCAACAGTAAAATGTCCATCGTCTATTAACTGTGCACCTTTTGTCATTTCTGGAACTGCACATATTGGTTTACTAGATTTCTTTATAAAAATATTATCTGCTGGTGTTAAATACTGATTTATATTCTCACACAAAATTTTCTGTTCATTTTCAAAAATCGTTCTTATTTTCTTTCCAGCAAAAGAAAATCCAACTATTACGCAATGCACATGAGCTTTCATTGTTGCTTCACTATCCCAGTCAAATGTCCTATATGCAAAATTTATTATTATTCCTTCTGTGAATAATGGCTCCCAAATGGTTAAAGCCTGTTCCCCTTGTGTAATAGAATTACTAGAAACGAAAGCACATTGAATATTTGTGCTTTTCATAAATTCTACCGCTTTAAAGTACCAACCAGAAACATAATCAAGCTGTTTTAACTTCTTTATAGGAATAACCAATTTCAAGTCATCTTTCTTCTTTTGCGTTTGCTCTTTCATCCCTATAAATGGCGGATTTCCCATAATGTAGGATAATCTATTAGCAGGAATCACATCATTCCAGTCAATCCGAAGTGCATTCCCCACTGTAATATTCACATAGGTCTTTAACGGAAGGAAATCTTCATTAAATCCATAGACAATACTTTTCGTTTCTTCCAGCATTTGCGATTCTGCAATCCAAAGGGCTGTTTTTGCAACTGTCACAGCAAAATCGTTAATTTCAATCCCATAAAACTGCTGGATAGATACCTTGATTGGATTATAGGCTTCTCCCAATGTCATCTGCCCGCCAATTTTCTCCTGAATCACTTCATTTTCTAAACGCCGCAATGAAAGATAGGTTTCCGTCAAAAAATTTCCGGAACCACAGGCCGGATCTAAAAATGTTAATGAAGCCAGTTTATTTTGGAATTCATCCAGTTTCTTATCTTTTGTCCGTTTTACCTGTATCTGCGATATTTCAGAAAATTCCGCTTTCAGGTCATCCAAGAACAGCGGATCAATTACTTTATGAATATTTTCAATAGAAGTATAGTGCATTCCCCCGGCTCTTCTGGTTTCCGGATTCAATGTGGATTCAAATACAGCGCCGAAAATAGTCGGGGAAATATCCCTCCAGTTAAAATCTTCGGAGGCTTTCGTAAGGAGCAGTTGCTTAATTTCATCTGTAAATGGTGGTATTTCTATGGTTTCGTCTGCAAATAATCCGCCGTTTACATATGGAAATTGTGCAAGGTCTTCCTCTAAGTATTCATCACGTTCTTCTACAGGCGTATCCAGAGTTTTAAACAATTCAATCAGTGCCCGTCTGCAGTCTTTTACTTCATAAGCTTCTAAATAATCATGAAACATACCTCTGCTTCCAAAAATTCCTGCATCCTCTGCATAAAGGCAGAAAACAAGACGCACGCACAAAGCATTCAGGCTTTTCAGTTTATGTTCACGTTTTGATTTTTCTTTATCTGTTTCATTTTTTGTTGTATCAGGAATACGGTATTGTTTCAAAAACGCTTCATAAATCAGGCCTACAATATCTCCTGCCTTAATGGACACTTCCATCTCGTGGGAAACTTTATGTACTTCTTTTTTCACAAGAAAGTCAAGGAGAGGATATTTGCTCTGTAATTCATCCAATGAAATTCTAACTGGTTCCGGCACTCTGGCTTCCATATCATAAATCCATATATCAGAAAAATTACAAGTCACTATCCAACGTGCTTTCTCTGTATAGGGAAGATTGTCATTATATCTTTTTGCCTGCTCATACGGTGTCAAATCCACATCACCTGAATTATGGATTTTGGAATCCAATGCCTTTCCCAGACTTTTCTGTTCTATAATAACGTGTGTTTCTGGGATATAGACATCAATCCGTTTTGTGTTTCCATTTACAACTACTTTCTTTTCAAAATTTACTCTTTCCGTTGGATTTTCCATTCCCATTACATTTCCTAAAAATTCTAGCCAATATGAACGTCCATCCTCGTCTTCATTACCTTTTCCACGCCACCGATTTACAAACTGGCGGGCAGCTTCTCTTTGTTCCGCATCCGTCATTTACAATCCCTCCTGCTTTTGTGAGTTTCATACAGAGTTAACTAATCTTTGAAAAGGTTCTGTTTTTTAACGAATCTGATAAATTCTGTATAGATTTGCTCTGTCCTATTTAAAATATTTTGCTCCGTATAATCGCTATACTCTGTTGCCATTTTAATTAGCTCATTATCCTTTGTACCTTCCTTATAAATTCCTTTATCATTTAAAAATCCTTTATAATACTTCGCTTTATCTGCGAAACGATAATCAGAGGCTCTGATATTAATATTTTCCTCTAGCAGCGCCTTATTACCAAGCCTTTCAATATTATTCTTATCAGATAATGAGTTTTCGTTTTCCTGACGTTTTTTCGGATATATATGTTCTATTTCTAATTTTGTATCAAGTCTCATCAATTCTTGTTCTGGATCTTGGAACATCCACCATGCTAACATTGATTTTATAACAGGGCGGCCGTTCGTAAAAATATAATTTTTAATTCCTGCTTTGACTTCACTTTCATTCATTAAATATTCAGAAAATGAGATTTCTTCCCCATTCACAATATTAATCATTTCCGGATAAATCGGAGTTCTCAGGGCATTCACGCCAGGACGAATAAACGCATATGACCAGATAAACGCAATCGTCTTATTTAAAAATACATATAACTTTTCTTCATCAAGTTCACCAGTATCTGTCCTATTGCTCATAAAATAAACAGATAAGAAATATGACCACATACCATTTGGTGCATAATGTAAAACAAACAACTGTTTCAATACTCTCTCAGAGAATTTATCAGATTGTGTTTCTATCAAATACCAGAAATTTGCCAATGCTTCCAAATCATCTAATGCTTTATCATTTTTTAACAAAACATAATCATTTTTCTCAAAGAATTTTCTCAACGCTTCCGTAGTTGTCTTACGGTTTCCTTGCTTCGCTCTCAAATAATACATATATTTCGTAAACAGCTCGTCCATTGGAGAACCTGATTGGGAACTAAATATTTGTTCCGATAACAGCTCTAATTCTTTCCATCTTGCTATAAACTCATCTTTTTCCCCTTTTAGCGAATAATACTTATACAACTGAGCTTTAAAAATATCTGTATCAGAAAGCGGCTTTCCTCTATCATTTAAAGTAGAAAAAATTCTTAAAGCTGTATCCTGAGATTCTGCTTCAATAGGAAGCAAAATACAATTCTTTAATACTCTATTGGGAAGGAACGCAAAATATGAGGGGTATTCGTTTAAAAATTCCTGAATCTTTCCTTCAAAAAACCTATAGGTATCCGCATATTTACTTTTCATATCTTTCGTTGCTTCACCATTTTTCAAAATAGAAATAAATTCCTCTTTATCTTCATCCGTTGATACCTCTGAATCTATTTTTAAGCGGTTTTTATCTGGATTATCAAACCCATCAACTTTCCAAATGCATGAAGCAATTATTTCTTTTGTTTTTACTGTATTTTCATCATTCATTTTAGATAATCTTGCATAAAATACTCTAAGCAAGATCATTAGCGTTGTTAATCTCTGCTGACCATCAATAATTTCCTGCTTACCATTTTTCTCATTTTTAAAAGTAACAATTGGTCCTAAAAAATACTCATCATTATCAGAATCAAAATTATCTTTATTTCCATCTGGAAAAGCGAACGAAAATATGTCATCCCATAAAGTTTGGCATTCATCTTCTCCCCACGCATATGGTCTTTGATAATCTGGAATTAAAAAATCACTTTTTTTATTTGAAAATAAGTCTTTAATCGTTTTTTGATCTATATTTAGCTTTGACAAATCAAAACCTCCTAACTTTACTGAGTTGCCTTTATTTTAGCATATATAATATTTTCTTTCTATACAATAAATGTATTGGCAGCCATTACGACTGCCTTTTCCCCGTCTCTTATTTCTAATTCTTTATCTTCTATTAATCCCCTCATCATTTGTGGTTAAATAGTTTTCACAAATTCATGCCAAAAATTTCAAAACATATTTTCAATAATTCATTCAGAAACATATACACAAAGTAATTATAATAAGCAAAGCGAAAGCTATTCCGAAATAAAATTGCCAGAAACGTTCTCTCTCTTTTGAGTTCTTTATCTCTCTTTCTGCCTGCTTGCGAATCCGTTTCACCTCCTCTGTTGTGTTTTTCTTTATCATCATTTACTGACTTTCTTCAATGTAACCTTATTATAACGTCCTCCCCATACCCCACCATGGGATTGGGATACTCTGTAAACCCTGGTAATGGCTTTGCTCCCCGCCTCAGATAAGCTTTCACCTTTTCTCCATAAAGAAAAGGATCGTTTCCCTTTCCGATTCCCCATTCCATCAAAAGCGCTGCTGCACCACTGACAAAAGGAGCAGCAAAAGAAGTGCCTGTTACTCTGCCGTAACTGCCTCCCGGTACCGGAGCCAGAATTTCCACTCCTGGGGCCACCAGATCCGGTTTCTGCATGGGTAAAAAAGCGCCTCCCCTTCCGGAAAAATCCGCATAGGAATCATTTCTGGAATCGTATGCTCCTACGGAGATGATTCTGGATGCAGTAGAAGGAATGGTCAGCGTATGCGCCGCCTGAGGGAAATAAAATCCCGTATTGGGATTTAAAACGTTTCCCCCTGGAAGCCAAAGCTCATAGGTTCCTTCTTTCACATCCTTTCCCTGAAGAATCAAATTCCATACTCCACTGTCCACATAAGATTTTTTTGGCAAAAAATCAAAGTATATTTCCTGACTGATCTGATAAGGGCCTGGTTTCCCATAATAAATCAGAAGGTCCGTAGCTCCCAGGGAAAATCTCTGAGGCCCCAGTTCCTCGACAAAGGGACCCACCCTCATTCCGGAAGGATGTTCCAGAAAAATCTCTATCTGGTCCGCATAAGACTTCCATAACTGCATATTAAGCGTTGGCTCATATGGACTGACACCAAAGGAAATTCTCTGGCTTTCCCTGTTTGAAAGACTCCCTTCTGTATGAAGATTTCCCGTTCCGTTATTTCCGGTTCCCGTACAAATGACCAGACGTCCCATATTAGAAACCATGTCAATATAAGTTTCAAGAAGGGCATCCCCTCTGTGAGATCCATAATTATTTCCAAAACTCAGATTAATAACCATAGGCTGATTTCGTTCTATTGCCTCCCTGGCCAGATAATCAATCCCCTGAATCAATTCTGTGGTTCTTGGAAAGGAATTCTCTCTTGGAATCCCAAGCTTTACCACGAAAAGTTCACTTTCATATGCAATTCCCCGTTGAACGCCTCCGGAAGCTCTGCCATTTCCCGCCGCAATCCCCAGAACAGAAGTTCCATGACCACTGTAATCCACTTCCGGCACAAGTTTTTTTCCTTCTTCCTCAGACATCCCCAGTGCCTGGTCAATCTGTTCTTTTGTATATTCAGTTCCCATAACATAACCTGCCGGCGTGGTTCCATTTCTGCTCTGATCCCACAGCTTCTGTATCCGGCTGCTTCCATCTTCTCTGCGAAAATCAGGATGCCGATAGTCCACCCCTGAATCTACCACCCCTATCAGAATCCCCTTTCCCGATAATCCTGTTTCTTCATTTTGGACAGAGGAAAGACAGCTTGCCAACCGCGCCTCAAACAATTCAAAGTACAGTCTCTTGGGCTTTTCTATAAATTCCACCTGGGGATTTTGGCTGAAGGCTTCCAGTTCCTCTTCCGGTAAGGTAACTATGGCATAATTTCCCAGAAGAGGCACTATCGTAATCTCCTTTCCCTCAGAGGATGGAATCTTTCCATGATACTTCACGATCAATTCCCATCTTTTGGTTTCTTCATCAAAACCCACGTTCAGATTCTGAGACTTTTTCCGTTCCTCTTCTGAGGCATCTTCTGCAAGGTTTAAAAGATTATCCAGCTTTTGATTATTCATATCCAGTCCCTTTCTCTCTTTATACTGTACTATATGCAGAAGCTTCATTATTAGAAAAAAAGCCCAGAGTCAAAGTCATAAACTTCTGACTTTGGCCCTGGACCTTTTTCTTATTCTTCAAAATAGGAATACTGATTTTTTCCTTTCTTTTTGCTGTTGTACATGGCTTTATCTGCTTTTCCCAGCGCATCTCTGTAGTCAAACTGCTCTCCCTGTACAAAACTGATTCCTACGCTGCAGGTAAAAGCTTCTTTCTTTATCTGGCGAAATTTGCCAAATAACTGGTTCATCCGTTTGTCCATCACTTCTTTATCCGTCACCTGCTTGACAAAAACAAGAAATTCATCTCCTCCCAGACGTCCAATCAAATCCCCTTTTCGGAATGTGTTCTGCAAAATTTCTGTAAAAAACTGCAGGGTTTCGTCCCCCTTCAGATGTCCAAAACGATCGTTGATCCGTTTAAAATCATCCATATCCAAAATCAGCAACGCGCCTTTGGCGTCCTTCTTGCTCTCCATAAAACGGACCACCTCCTGTTCAAAAGCGCTCCGGTTATATACGTTGGTAAGAGGATCACGTTCTGCCGCCCGTTCCTGAGCCAATTCACGCTTTTTCACTGCATCCACATTTTTCAGATACAGCAATGCATAAATGTTCTCTGTAAAACGATCCTGGAATACATGAAGCACCAGCTCCATCCAACAAAGCTTTCCATTTACATAACGCCTGAAAGAATGTTTCTTTGTATGAATCCCTTTTTGGCTCATTTCCTTCATATAAGAAATTTCCAGGTATTTACGATACTGCTCTCTATCCTCAAAATAAACATTTTCCTGAATATGTTTCTGAAACAGTTTACGAAAATCAACCAGATGTTTTTGAAATTCCTTTACGTAGGAAGCCCACAGTCCTCCGGAAAAAGTAAGACACCCGCTTTCCACATCCACCTCTGCAAATGCCACGGTTTCTGAGAGTATTGCCTCATAAAAGTCACTTTTTCGCATGTACTCCAGTTCCATGGCTCTTTCCTGTCCCGCCGGTTCCAGGAAAACAACAATTGTATAGGCGTCCCGTCCCAGATTTCCAAGATGGCAAGTCTTCAGTTTCACCCATTCATATGAGCCCTGTTTGTTCAGGAGCAGTAACTCATAACCGTGTACCTCATTTTTCTTCTGTACATCCTGAAACAGTTCTCGAAATCCTTTCTCAAAATGTGGATGAACAATTTTCTTTTCAATCCAGCATTCGGGGAAATTTCTTTCCTTTTTTTCGCTCCCGGCCATGAGTTTTCGATCTGTATGGAAGTAAATGGTATGTTTTTTTTCATTGAATTCAAACATTTCATTTTTACTTCCGCCTGAAATAAAATTGGGCCGTTCCAAATCACTGATCAGACGATGATATCCCTGGATGCAAACCATTCCATCGCTGTCTTCCACCCGGATTCCCATGGAACGGGCTAGCACCTCCCCCTTCGTGGGATGATTCCAGGTATATTCCATCTGCACGATTTTTCCTGTCTGGATCATGTTTTCCATGGCAAGCTTGATATAGTGATAATAGCCATCATTCACCCTGTTATACCAGTGATAATAACATTCTACCCCTGACAAAGGTTCTGCCAGCCCCAAAACTCTCTGCATCACCTCATCTGCATACATTTCGTATGTTCCTGTTTTTTCATCCAGACGGATAATCCACAGTCCCAGACCTGTGTGATCCAGAATGTCTGCCTGCCAGAAATTCAACAGCTTTTTATCATTTTTCCTGATGGTATCCTCAGAGGATAAATCAAGAACTGTACCCATCTGTGCCAGCTTACCCTGCCAAGGAATCCATTGATCTCCTTTCTTCCGTCCAATCAAAGGCTCCCTGTTTTTACAAAGCTGATGTACATCTTCCGGTGTCCGGGGTTTTGAGAACAAAAAACCCTGAAGGATATCCGGATTCAAAGATCTCAAAACAGTAAGCTCTTCCTCTGTCTCTACCCCTTCACAGCATACAAAAATTCCTCCGCTGTGGGCAAGTTCGATCATATTTCTAAGCAGACGGTAATGATACCCATTATTCTGAATCTCCCTTACAAAAATCCGGTCAATTTTTATCTCGTCAATGTCAATTCCCTTCAGGTAACTAAGGCTGGAATATCCTGTTCCAAAATCATCAATGGCAATCTTAATCCCATACTTTTTCCATTGATAAAAAATCTTATTGTAATACCGATAGTCCTGAAGCTGCATACTCTCTGTAACTTCCAGTGTTACCGCTTCTCCCGGCAGTTTTTCCTCCCGGAGAATTCCAAGAAAGGTTTCTGCTATCTGTTCCTGTCTAAGCTGAATATAAGAAACATTGATATTAATATGAAAATCCGGAAACCACCGTCTCCATTCCACACACTGGCGAACAGCCGTCTGAAACACCCAGGTTCCCACCTGACAGATCAGGCCGCTTTGTTCCAGAAACGGAATAAATTCCCCAGGACTCACAGTTCCTCTGGACGGAGACTCAAAACGAAGAAGCGCCTCTGCGCCATGAATCAGAAAATCCTGATTTCTCATAAGAGGCTGATAGCACAGGTAAAACCCTTTGAAGCCTTCACGAATTCCTGTCTCTATCTCATCCTGAAGCTGAAGCTGCTCCAGATTTTTCTGGTACATTTCCGAGGAAAAAAATACCAGCTTATTTTTTCCTTCTTTCTTTGCCCGATCCAGAGCGTTTTCCACGTACTGATAAATCCGGTCTCTACTCTCTTTTTTTTCTTTTTTATAAGAAACAGCGCCCGCAGAAACTGTGCAATATTTATCTAGTTTTTGTTTTACAGCAGCATAAAATTCAGAAACGCCTTCCTCTTCCTTTTCTGGGAAATTCACTGCAAAACGATCTCCGTCAAGTCGATACAGTGTTACCGGATAATCCACGTTCTCTTCCAGTATATCTGTTACCAGGCGAAGAATCTGATCCCCGAATATTCTGCCATTCTTTATATTGATCTTTTTAAAATCATCAATTCCAAGGATCAGGATATATCCACTCTTTTCTTTCAAGGAACATTCCATGTCCTTCATAAACTTTTCTTTGTTTTTCAGTCCTGTCAAACTATCCACCATACTGCCGATTGCTCGTTCTGACACACTTCCTACAAGAAGCTCCGGTTCCCCTTCCTCGGAAACCTGCACCGCACCTTTACAGGTGATCCATACCCTTTTTCCAGTTCGATCGATCAGCCGGTAATCCAAATCATGCACCTTATTTTTACCGGCAAATATCTGACTCATATTTTCCTCAAGAATCTTTTGATCCTTCTTATATACAATATGAAACCAGTCATTCAGACAGATTCCTTCTTCTCCAGACAACGGAAGATCATATTTTCCACAAATTTTATCCGTAAAAAAAACACGGCAATTCTGTAAATCCAGAACATAAAGATAATCATCTGTGCTCTCATCCAGTGTCTGAACGGTCTGTCTGTAGATTTTTATTTTATCCTTCAGATTCATCTGCCTTTTTCCCGCCTTTTTATCTGGTACAACGAAATGCCGGTGCATATTTTGCAGCCAAAAGAATGGCTTCTATCATACTGACCGCACTGACAGTTCCTGTTCCTGCTATGTCAAAAGCAGTTCCATGGTCTACCGATGTTCTTAAAATCGGCATTCCATTTGTCACTGCAATGGTCTTTTCAAAATCCAGTGTTTTGGCAGCAATATGCCCCTGGTCATGATACAAGGATAATACACTGCTGTATTTCCCCGTGGCAGCCTGATGAAAGACGGAATCTGCTCCCACAGGCCCTGCTACCTGGTATCCCTCTTTCTTAAGTTCTTCTACTGCTGGAATGATTTCGTTAACCTCTTCCATTCCAAAAAGCCCATGTTCTCCACTGTGGGGATTCAGTCCGGCAATTGCCATGGTTCCACCTGTAACACCCAGTTTTTCCAATGCTTTCTGGCATCGTTTCACATAATCTTTTATTCTCTCTTTTTTAATCATTCCCAACATTTCTGCCATAGATACGTGTCTGGTAAGAAAAAAAATCCGCATTCCATTTGTCTCAAACATAGTCAGCGGATCCTTTGTTTTTGTAAGTGCACCAAAAATCTCCGTATGTCCAATATAAGGGATTTTGGCCGCCCGCAAGGACTCTTTGTTGATCGGTGTTGTAGCCACACCATCTGCCTGTCCTTCCATTGCCAGTGAAATGCTCTTTTCGATATAATCATAGGCAGCCTGTCCGCACATGGCGCTGATCTGTCCAAAGGCGAATTGATCCATATCCACATTCTTAAGATCTATGAGATTCATACAGCCTGGACAAAACTCTCCATCCTCCGGTTTCTTTATCACATGAATTTTAAGGTTCACACCTGTAATTTCAATGGCCTTCTCCATGATTCTCCGATCACCGATCAATATGCAGTCTGCTGCTTCCTGCACCTTTTGATCGACCCATGCCTTAGCTGTAATTTCCGGTCCTACTCCAGAGGGATCCCCCATGGGGCCAACAATACGTGGTTTATTCATGACCCTTCTCCTTTTTCAGAAAATCTTACTTATTTCCATAACAGGTAATATCTTCATTTCACCATATCTTTGAAGACAAGTCAAGAGGTCTTCGGAAGCTCTTTTGCCTTCTGTATATAATTGCTTCTTAATAAAAGAACCTTTCCATATAGAAGCCAGGCAGTTGCTCCTGTCCTCCTGTGGAAAGGTTCTTTTTTGTCAGGCAGAATGCCTGTCAGATTTCTTTTTTCAGGAAACCAAAGGGTTCTTCATCCTCCAGAAAATGCATCAGCATATAGGCGCACATGATCGCTACCTTTTCTTCCTTCAGAATTCTTCTCACCTCGTCGCGTCCGGCAAGAATCACTTCAATTTCTTCACTGTCTTCCTGGGCATCCAGGCTGATTTCTCCAGATGCATAACCATAAACGGTGGCGCAGGACTCATCTGTCATACCAATTGTGGTAAAGTATGGTTTTTCATAAGCGCAATCCACCGAAACAGGCGTAAAGGTAAGACCGGTTTCCTCATACATTTCCCGTACTGCGCTGTCATGGAAATCCTCTCCAGGTTCCACCAGACCTGCCGGAAATTCGTAAATATAATCATCAATGGTGTAACGATACTGGCGGACCAGAACTACTTTATCTTTCTTTTCCCCGTACAGACTGTAAATGATCACACCATCCGGATTGTTCTTTCCTGTACGGAGTTTCATTGTCTCTATGCTTTTTGCCCTGGAGGCTACATAATAGGATACCGGCGTTTGGTGTATGCTGGTTGCCTTTACTCCATAAAGATTTACGAATTGATTATCTGTCAGTTTTTCTACATTATGTATCTGACCCATGGTCCTTCCTTTCTGCTCAGTCCCCTCTTAATACAACACGAATTCTTTTATAAAGAAAGAATACAATCACCGAAGTAAGGGTATACTTAAATAAATTAAACGGTGCAATGATCAAAGCGGCAAAACTTAACAGCCCATTAACAGAACTGTGTACAGCCGTTCCCATTTCAATAAACGCCTCAACTGGCATTCCAAATGCCTTTCCATATGCCGGAAGCAGTACAAATGCATTGGTAAAGCAGGCGAGGATCGTCGTAAGCACCGTACCTGCTGCCATTCCAAGCACTGCATGTTTTCTGCTCTTTACATGATGATAGCGGTAAATCAGCCCAGCTGGTACCACATACGCACATCCAAAGAGGAAATTGGCAATGTCTCCCACTCCTGCAGTCATGGTTCCCTTGGTTACCAAATGTACCAGAATTTTCACCAGTTCAATGAGAATTCCGGATATCGGTCCCATAGCGAAGGTACCCACCAATACGGGAATTTCAGAAAAATCCAGCTGATAAAATGCCGGCGCCAGAAATGGCAGCGGAAATTCAAAGTTCATCAAAACTCCGGCCAGAGCTCCTAACATAGCAATCTGACTAATGGTTCTTGTCCTGCTTCTGCTCATAACATTTCCGTTTCTGTTTAATATCTGTTCGCTCATTTTTTTCTCTCCTTTTTGAAAATATTCTTCTAAAAGAAAATTTCTGCCCCGGAGGGTAAAAAATCCCGGGAACAACTTCCCGGGATTATGAGCACATATAAAATCTCTGTGTTCTTCTCTCATCCAGACTATACTGTCGGTTTTGGAATTTCACCAAATCAGCCGCTCATAAGATTCCATGAGCAGTTCGCGGACTATACCGCCGGTAGGGAATTCCGTCTTCTATAGAAATCGGTCACCCTGCCCCGAAGAAATTTTCTTTTGATATGTGAATTATAGCATAGAAAAAAATTGGTTTCAATGGTATTTTAAATCTTTCCTGAACTACGTTACTGTCAGGTAATCGTTGGCATTTTTTCATGCATCTTCTTACTGCAGCCACGCTGTTATTTATGACCGTCAAACCACATCAGCCAGCCAACTGCGCCTACCACGATCACACACATAATTCCAACAAAAATATTCATGTTTTTTTCCTCCAATCATTTCTTTCCAGTTGTTCTTTTTCCTGATTGGAGACAGAGGTTTTGGCCCGTCCTGGTCATGAATATATTGAATAATATAAGTTCTGCTCTTCAAAATATGGGCAAAACAAAGTCTTCTTATATAGAAAGAATTCCAAAACAGCCCCAGGAGAAGCGCCAGCACAAACAAAACCGGCAGAATCTGTTCTGAAGTCCTTCTGGATGGATTTCCTATATATTCCAGTAAATTTCTTGCCTGACGAAGTCCGGACAATTCTTCTGCATTTTTGTGTGTTACCGGGGAAAGCTGATCTGCTCTTACTATATTCCCGGAGGCAGACTGGGTTGTCTGGGAAAACCCTTCTTCAAACTCAGGGATTCCTCCAGAAGAAAAAAGCCCTGATGCACAAATGCACAGAACAAGAAACACGCAGAACATATTTTTTATCTTTTTCATGTCTCTCTCTTTTCCTGATTCACTCATATTCTTTATCTTAGCAAAGGGAATTTCATTTTACAATATATTTGTCGAAATCTGTTGACTTTTTCACCTAATCTGTATATGGTATGTTACATCATAAAAAAAGAAGGGAGATTTTATGGGTTATTCTTTGTATCAGCTTTCCTGGCTCTTTTTGATTTATTCCTTTATGGGATGGGTAATCGGGACTGCGGCGGCAGCCGTACGGGAACGGAAGTTTATTGATGTGGGCTTTTTATTTGGTCCCTGCTGCCCTGCTTACGGCTTCGGCGCCCTGGCCTTTGCTATTTTCCTGCCGGAATTGAAAAATGAATGGTTTTTCCTGTTTCTTGGCGGAGTTGTTCTGTCCTTTGTAATTTCCATGGGCACTGGTTTTGTTCTGGAACATATCTTCCATCGAAAATGGTGGGATTACTCCCGGAAACGTTTTGAATTTGGGGGTTATGTAAATCTGCCTTATACCGTTGTATGGGGTTTTCTGGCAGTCGTTTGTGTTGCTTTTATCAATCCCTTCCTTTCCGATACCATTTCCATTGTTCCCAGCGGAATCGGAAAAATTCTGGTAATTGTTCTCTATGTGGTTCTTAGCCTGGATTTTCTGACCACCATCAGCAGTGTTCTGGCCGTAAATCTTCGTCTGAAAAAAGCAGGTCTGCTTTCTGATCTTTCTGAGAACCTGGAACGTGCCGCTGATTTTATGGGAAAAGGGCTTACCGGATGGACATTGAAACATTTTTCCCGGGCCTATCCGAATCTGGAAGCCAAGCAGCTTCTCCAGGCCAGAAAAGAACATGACCGACAACTGGAAAAAGCAAAAGAACAAGCAGGAGTTTTCGCTGTGGGCTGTTCCTTTTATAAACTTGTCTGCCTGTTTTTCCTCGGTGCCTTTCTTGGGGATCTTACAGAAACCATCTTCTGTCTCATTACCACCGGACGGCTGATGAGCCGCAGCAGTGTGGTCTACGGTCCCTTTAGTATTGTGTGGGGACTGGGATGTGTACTTCTTACTGCTGTCCTTTACCAGTACCGGAATCACAGAGACGCCTTTATCTTTCTTTTTGGAACTGTATTAGGCGGCGCCTATGAGTACATCTGCAGTATATTTACAGAGCTGGTTTTCGGAACGGTATTCTGGGATTACAGCCACCTTCCTTTTAATTTAGGCGGACGAATCAATCTTCTGTTCTGCTTTTTCTGGGGAATTGCAGCTGTTGTCTGGATGAAAGTGCTCTACCCGCTTCTGTCCGGTCTCATTGAGAAAATCCCCAAAAAACCGGGAATCATCTGCACCTGGATTTTGATTGTCTTTATGATTTTCAACATGATCATTTCCAGTCTGGCTATGGACCGTTATACAGAGCGCCACAACAATCCTGCACCTGCTGAAAATGCGTTGGAAAAATTTCTGGACAGTCATTTTCCAGATGAACGTATGAAGCGCATTTATCCAAATGCAAAATTCCGCTGATAAACGAAAAAACCAGCATAGACCGAAGCTTCTTTCCGGTTTATGCTGATTTTTTTATGGTTTACTTATTTTTGGATTCCATGGAAAAGGTTCTTAATTTCTGCACAGAAAATTCAGTTGCGGTATTTCTCCAACGATTTACAAAGGAGCGCAAGATTGGCATTTTCGTACTCATTAAAAATCGATTCGTCAAAGTCTTCCGGAGCTATGGTTCCATCGTACCAGAATTTGTCGTTAAAATAGTTCTGCACTTCTGTAAGAACAAATTTCCTGCCCCGGCGGGCATAAATTTCGTTGACTGCCATCTGACGCTCTGTTGCCGACAGATCACGAATCTGGTCATAGGTAAGTTCTTCTTTATCTGAATTAGTCAGAATATATGTCTCCGGATCTCTGTCCAATCCTTCTACCAGATCTGCTCCTACCAGAATCGAAGCCGCCCAGACTTCCTTTGCTCCTGTTCCGGTACAAAAGACTGCACCCAGACAGCTTATTGTCAACAGACTCGCACCGATCACGTTACGGATTCCTTTTTTCTTCATAATCATGCAGCCTCCTTTCGCATTTAGCAATACAGATATTCCAAAGATGAAGTGTTCTTCTTTTCTGTGAAAATCATAGCATATCTTCTGCTGCAATCTGTATTTTCCATTTGCCAAAAAACTGCCTGTATCAATTTTTCTGGTTTCTTCAGAACAAACCGAAATATACAAGAATTCCCATATGCATCACCAGAAACAAAGGAACCAGAATACGGAATTTATTTTTTCTTGTTTTGTGACGAAACAGCATCATTCCCACAAGGGCCCCAAGAGAGCCTCCAATGGCTGCCGCTCCCAGAAGAGTCCGTTCCGGAATACGCCATTTGTGAAACTTTGCATACTGTTTATCCAGGCCATAAAGAATCAAGGCAGCCACATTGATTAATTCCAGATAAACCCAGATGATTTGAGACAAGGTCCCATTCCACTGTGCCATAAAACCGCTCTCCCTTCTTCTGCCTTTTGGACTCTTATTTTCCAGTTCCTTTCATAGAAAGGCTGATCCGTTTCTTTTTCAGATCCACACCGATCACACGAACGTCTACTACATCCCCTACGCGAACTGCTTCCAGAGGATGTTTGATATATTTTTCACTCATTTCTGAAATATGAACCAGACCATCCTGATGTACTCCAATATCCACAAAGGCGCCGAAATCAATGACATTACGCACAGTTCCCTTCAGAATCATGCCTTCTTTCAGATCCTTCATATCCAGCACATCTGTACGAAGGATTGGTCTTGGCATCTCATCACGGGGATCACGCGCCGGTTTTTCCAGTTCTTTTACAATATCGCGAAGGGTAATCTCTCCGATTTCCAGATCCTGTGCCATTTTTTTGTAGTCCTTAATCTGACGGGAAATGCCAGAGAGTTTTCCTTTTACAATATCCTCTGGGGTAAAGCCCAGTCTGTCCAGAAGTTTTGTGGCAGCTTCATAGCTTTCCGGATGTACGCTGGTAGCATCCAGGGGATTCTTTCCTCCCATAATACGGGTAAATCCTGCACACTGCTCAAAAGCCTTCGGTCCCAGCTTCGCTACCTTCAGAAGCTCCCTTCTGCTGGAGAATCTGCCGTTTTCTTCCCGGTATGCCACAATATTCTTTGCAATTACCTTGCTGATACCGGAAATATATTCCAGAAGAGAGGCGGAAGCAGTATTTAAGTCTACGCCTACCTTATTCACACTGTCTTCTACCACGCCGCCCAAGGCTTCTCCCAGCTTTTTCTGGTTCATATCATGCTGATACTGGCCTACTCCAATGGACTTAGGATCGATCTTAACCAGTTCTGCCAGCGGGTCCTGCAGTCTTCTTGCAATAGAAGCTGCGCTTCTCTGACCCACATCAAAATTTGGAAATTCTTCTGTTGCCAGCTTACTTGCAGAATACACAGACGCCCCTGCTTCGTTGGTGATCACATAGGAAACCTTTTCCGGAATTTCTTTCAGAAGCTCCACAATAATCTGCTCCGATTCTCTGGATGCAGTTCCATTGCCAAGAGAGATCAGGCTGATGTCATACTTTTTGATGAGTTTTTTCAGGGTTTCCTTGGCTGCATGAATCTTCGCCTCTGAGGTAGGCGCTGTGGGATAGATTACCGTTGTATCCAGCACCTTGCCTGTAGCGTCTACCACAGCCAGCTTACATCCGGTACGGAATGCCGGGTCCCAGCCCAACACAACCTTTCCTACGATTGGAGGCTGCATCAGCAGCTGTTCCAGGTTCTTTCCGAAAATTCGGATTGCCCCGTCTTCTGCTTTTTCCGTGAGATCGTTCCGAATTTCCCTCTCAATGGCCGGACCAATCAAACGTTTATAACTGTCTTCTACCACGTCTTTTAAAACCTGAGTGGTATACGGATTCTCCTTTTTAATTATCTGAGTTTCCAGATAACGAAGGATTTCTTCCTCCGGAGCCAGTACCTTAACTGTCAGAATCTTTTCTTTTTCACCTCTGTTCAGTGCCAGAATCCGGTGTCCCGCCAGCTTCTTGATGGGTTCCTCAAACTCATAATACATTTCGTATACAGAGGTTTCCTCCGGTTTCTTTGCCGCGGAACTGATGCTTCCCTTCTGGAAGGTCAGATTCCGGATATACATACGGTAATCTGCCTCATCCGAAATATATTCAGCCAGAATATCCTTCGCGCCATTAATTGCATCCTCTGGAGTTTTCACTTCTTTTTCTGCAGAAAGAAAAGCTTTTGCTTCCTCTTCCAAAGGCTTCTCCGTCATCTGAAGAAGGATCAGGCTTGCCAAAGGCTCCAGCCCTTTCTCCTTGGCAATGATGGCGCGAGTACGACGTTTCGGGCGATAAGGGCGATAAAGGTCTTCCACCACCACCAGAGTCTGCGCATTGAGAATCTGTTCCTTTAACTGAGGAGTCAGTTTTCCCTGTTCTTCTATGCTGTTTAATACCTGATTCTTTTTTTCCTCCAGATTTCTCAGATAGGATAACCTCTCATAAAGAGTTCTCAGCTGTTCATCATTTAAAGAGCCGGTTGCCTCTTTACGATAACGGGAAATAAACGGAATGGTATTTCCTTCATCAATCAGCTTAACTGCTGCTTCTACCTGCCATTTCTCCACCTGAAGTTCTTTTGTAATCATCTGTATAATGTCCATAATAATCTCCTAAATAGCCTTTTTTAAGATAAAAAAATTCTAACAACGGCAAAAGGATTTGTCAAGTTTTTACTATACGCAGATTCTTGTCATGAAAGAAGGATAATGTTATAATTGCCTATCATAAAGAAACATTCTTTTCATAAATACAAACATACAGCAGAAAGGAGATACGATAAAATGTATCAGGAAAATCCTTACGACTCCACAGAACACACCCACTATCAGCATCCAGCTTCCAATCAGCCCTCTTCTTCCAGTCATACCAGCGGCATGGCAGTAGCAGCTCTGATTCTTGGTATTTTTTCTCTTATTACCTGTTGCTGTGGGATCGGCGGCATAATTTTCGGCTCTGCCGGAATTATCATTGCAATCCTTTCCCGCGGTACTCACCCCATGGAAAAAACAGCAAAACTTGGTCTTGGATTCTCCATTGCCGGTCTTATACTCGGTCTGGTCCTGCTTGTTTTTCTGTTTTTCTCTTCCAATTTCGTGGATGATTTTTCTTATTATTATAACTATTACAGCAACGAGCCTGCTCCGGAGCTTCCTTTTGATGACCACAGTCTGGATGACCTTATTGAAAACTATTCCATCCACGATCTCTCCTGTTAGAGCCTGCGCTTTTTCAGACGCCAAACGGCCGCTTTTATGATGTAATTTCTACATACCAAAAGCGGCCGTTTTTCTTTTCTTGATTTTTATGCTTCTGAATTGTAATCGTCTGTTTCAGAGGACTGTTCCTGTAAGGATTCTTCCCTTTGTTCCCCTGGAAGTCCTCCTGCATTTTCATAAATCAACTGATAAGGAGTTACTTCTGTTGGCGGTTTTGGTGCAAATTCGCCCCGCAAATCTCTGTAAAACATTACAGAACTCATTTCCATATACGGCATGATCCACAAAAGAGCAATGTACATGGTAAATACTGACAAAAACAAAAGAGGAATAAAGCTGATCTGTAAAGCCAGATATTTCCCCATATTTTTACGCATCATGCGGGCGCTTTCTTTCAGCGCCTCCATTCCCCCCAGATTTTTGTCATCTGCCAGCGCATAATAGGTCACGGCAAAGGGAAGGGTAATCAGCATACGCAACGCTGCTGCAAGAAGCAACATGGCAAACCCTTTTTCCAGCCAGAGCAATGCTGCTTCCGGTGTATTTCCCGGTTCTGTAAAAAGGCTTATATAATAGTACGGAAGTGATACCAATACATCCACCAGCCCCAGCACAAAACCAGACACAATCACCCGGTCCGGATGGTTCTTAAAAAAGTAAAGCAGGTCGCCAATAGAATAGGGTTTTCCCCTTGCAATATTCAAAAACATATAGGAAAGCCCTGCTGAAAAAATGCTCATGATCAAAGACACCACAAACAAAAATATCTGGCCAAGCAGAATCGAAAGCCAGGAAGTTCCTCCAAACAGAACTCCTGTCAGTCCACTGGCTACCGTATTAATCCCTGTAATGGCAATCATTCCAAAAATGGGAACTGCATAATTCCCACGAAGCATTTCTTTGGCATAGGATTTCCACATGCGCAGTTTTTTTCTCATGAAATTCTCCTCTCTGATGTGCGCTCCGTCATTACCGGCTGCCGCAAATGCTTTGTGACAACCGGTAGTTCTATTATAGCACGTCTTAAAAATTGTACAAGTCTGGAGAATTCTGGTACAATACTTTTACAAAGGGCTTCTTCTACGCCCCATAGGAGGTCTCATGAAAAAATTTTTATCCCTTTCTCTGGAAAAGCAGCTATATTTTCTGGGCTGGATTTTGCTGCCCGTGGTTTTTGGCTTTTATTTTGCAGTAACAAAGCTCTCCCTGTTTCGGAATCTGCCCTGTTCCTTTTTTCTCGCCACAGGCTTTTTCTGCCCCGGCTGCGGCGCTACCCGTTCTTTATATCTCCTTCTCCATGGCAGACTCCTTCTGTCCTTCTTATACTATCCGGCCGTTCCCTACTGTGCCGGTCTGTACCTGTGGTTTATGTTTTCCCACACTCTGGATCTTTTGTTTCCGGGACGTATTTCCATTGGACTTCCCTACCACAGCAGATATCTTTACATTGCCCTTGTTTTGATTCTAGGCAATTTCCTCATCAAAAATCTATTGCTGATTCTCTGAACAGATATACACCCCTGGCAAAAGCCAGGGGTGTCGCTTTTGTATATCATTGTTCCGGTCGTGAAAAACTTATTCCGGCAGAACCTCATTGTGCATACTCAGGCTGGCTGCCGCGGTTTCACTTTTTTCTTTATCAAACCATACGGTCAGGTTGTGTTCCAGTTTGGTTTCTTTATTTTTGTAAATGGTCAGATAACCATCTTCTGTATCGTCTTCGTAAGTATATCCATTTTTCTCTGCCAAAGCGATCAGATCACTCTTTTCTGCCCCAAGAGCAACACCGCCGGCAAGTTTCATGGAAATGATTTCCGGATCATAGGTAGCCTGTTCCAGATCTTCCACAAAGCAGTTTCTTACTGTAACTGCATTTTCTGTAAGATTATAAATACTGAAGCGAACCGTCTGATTTTCCTTCATCATCTCAATAAATTCAATTCCTCTGCCTTCCACATAAGCATCCTCGCTTACATCCAGAAGAACCCATCCATTTTCCTCAAAGGCAGATACTGGCGCCGGAAGCTGATAAAGATCACCAAAATACTCTACCACCGGCTCCATAAATGTCTCACTTGGAGCTTCCGGAGCCTGATATGCAGTGACGATTTCCGGTACTTCTGTGCTGACGCTTCCTTTATCAAAGTCTTCGGGAACAGAGAAATTCCGGAAAGAAACCTGTTTCAGCGTTCCCCCTTCTTTATAAATATAAAGTTCCACATCCTGATAAATTTCTTTTTCGTAGGTCAGCTTCGTATAATTATCTCCCTCATAAATATCACTGGGTTCTCCATAGGCAGACTTTACTTCCTCCAGAGTTGCCTTGCCCATAACAATTCCTTTTGGAAGGGTTACCGTGGTTTTTGACAGGTCCACATCAGAATAGCTGCCGTCAATGGTGATTCCTCCCACCAGACATTCTGAAAGGGAAGCCTCGTTGATTCCAAAATTAATTACATCTCCACGAATGCTGGTATCTCCTTTCAAAAAGCCAATCATTCCGTAGGAATTGGTTCCCACCTTCATTTCCGGATCATCGTATTTACTTAACTCCCAGCCCTTGGCTGTAAAATCGCTGTATGACATGGGAAACTGATATCTTTCTCCATCTATCTCCAGCTGAAAGCTGTAAATATCATCAGAAAGCGTTTCCTGAACCGCTTCTGTCCCGGTCTCAGCCTCTGCCCCATATACCGCCATTGGAGACATTGCAGCCATACAACCTGCCATTGTCATTGCCAGCCAAATTCGTTTTTTCATAAAAAACCCCCTTTTCTGTAACTCTATGGTTACTTTTCTTAATATTTTCTTTTTATAATAAGTATCTTCATTATATCTGAATTTTCTCGAAAATTCCATATAAATTTATAAAAACCAAATGACTCTTTCTGTTTCTCCTCTAAACAAAAAAAGGAGCAGTTCCTCCATAAATTGAGGGACTTGCTCCACTTTGAAATATTTTTATCCTTCTGTCTGTCTTTTCACACAGATCAGTCAGCCAGATTAAATGCGTCATGAACAGCATTCATTGCTTTCACACCATCTTTTTCGTTAATAAGAACGGTTACACGAATTTCAGAGGTGGAAATCATATTGATGTTGACGCCTTCGTTGTAAAGACTTTCAAACATTTTTGCAGCTACACCAGGATTACTCATCATACCTGCGCCTACAATAGAAAGTTTTGCAATATTTCTCTCTGAATGAATTTCTTTGTATCCCAGACGCGCCTGATTTGCTTCCAGAACAGCCACTGCATCATCCAGATCCTTTCCGTCAACAGTAAAGGAAATATCCTTTGTTCCCGCACGGCCGATGGACTGCAGGATTACATCCACATTGATATTTTTCTTCGCCAGTGTATCAAACAGTTTAAATGCCACACCAGGCACATCCTTTAATCCGATCACTGCAATTCTCACAGCCTCTGTATCCAGTGCAACACCACTGATCAGCATTCTCTCCACGGTTACTTCCTCCTTTACCACGGTTCCTTCACTATTATTTAAACTGGAGCGTACCACAAGAGGCACTCCGTATTTCTTCGCCAGCTCCACAGAACGATTGTGCAGGACGCCAGCTCCCAGCGTAGCAAGATCCAGCATCTCATCATAAGTAATCTCTTTGAGTTTTCTTGCTGTAGGTACCTTACGCGGGTCTGCAGTATAAATACCATCCACATCCGTATAGATTTCACAGGCATCTGCATGAAGCGCAGCTGCAAGCGCTACTGCAGTGGTATCAGAACCGCCTCTTCCAAGTGTGGTATAGTCGTCATATTTATTAATTCCCTGAAAACCGGTAACAATAACAATTTTACGCTCTTCCAGTTCTCTGCGGATACGCTCAGTATCCACACGTTTCAGCCGGGCATTTCCATGTACACTGGTGGTGTGCATAGCTACCTGGAATCCGTTTAAGGATACTGCAGGAACTCCAAGATTGTTCATGGCCATGGCCATCAGAGAAACAGACATCTGCTCACCAATGGTAAACAGCATATCCATCTCTCTTTTTGGCGGTTTTTCATTGATATCCTTTGCCATGGAAATCAATTCATCTGTATATTTTCCCATTGCGGACAAAACAACCACAACGTCATTGCCCTTTTTATACTCTTCGATACATCTGTTGGCAACATGATAAATGCGTTCCTTGTTTGCCACAGAAGTGCCGCCGAATTTCTTTACAATTAACATAGCTTCCTCCAGCGTTTCTCTTATTTAGAAAATAGGTAATTCATCAAATCCCATCCATGTTCCACACAATGGCCGCTTCCTGCAGCTTCTTTTTCATTGTAATGCCATTCCCGGGATTTGAGATCTGTGCTGTCATAGAGAAGATAAGGAACCGGTTCTGCCACATGGGTACGAACAGCAATGGGCGTGGGATGATCCGGCAGAAGAAGAAGGCGATACGGTTCCCCAAAGGTATCCAGCCCATTCTTCAACGGTTTAAGGAGACGTTCATCCAGAAATTCTATGGACTGGATTTTTCGTTCCACGCTTCCCTGATGTCCCATCTCGTCCGGAGCTTCCACATGAATATAGGCAAAATCATAGCCCTGCTGCGTAAGCGCTTCCACTGCAGATTCTGCTTTTCCTTCGTAATTGGTATGCAGTCCGCCATTGGCGCCTTCCACCATAATACGATCCATGCCTGCGCCTACCGCCATACCCTTCAGCAAGTCCACGGCAGAAATCATCACACCTTTTTTGTGGTACAGAGATTCAAAGGAAGACAACGCCGGTTTCGTTCCTGCTCCCCAGAACCAGAAACTGTTGGCTGGATTTTTTCCATTTTTCTTCCTTTCCAGATTCAGGGGATGGTTTTTTAAAAGCTCATAGCTTCTCTCCTGCATATGGCGAAGAATCGGGTCTTTGGGAAGATATTCTCCTATAGTTCTGGTAAGAATATCATGGGGCGGGGTAAGGGAAAGCTCTTTTCCTTCCTTCCATACCATACAGTGACGATAACTGGTACCGGTATAAAACCGATACCACTCATTGGACAGTTCCTGACACACATCTCTCAGAAGAATTGCCGCATCTTCTGTGGAAATTTCATCGGAACTGTGATCCAGAATCCTCTGTTCTTCATATGGAACATCCTCTTCTGTAAGTGTCACCACGTTACAGCGATACACCACATCGCTGTCCTTCATATCCACTCCAATGCTCAGAGCTTCCAGTGGGGATCTTCCCGTATAATATTTTCTGGGATCATATCCCAGAACTGACAAATTGGCGGTATCACTTCCTGGCGCCATTCCTTCCGGAATCGTCGCTGTAATTCCAATCTCAGAAACTCTGGCCAGTTCATCCATCACCGGCGTATGAGCAGTCTCCAGGGGTGTTCTCCCCTGGAGTTCTTCGATAGGCCAATCTGCCATGCCATCTCCCAAAACTACCACGTATTTCATAATCTCCTCCAAATGACTGCCTCTGTTCTCAGTCTTTCATGCGAATCATTGTAATCACAGAATTTTCCAGTGCTTTTACCCGTTCCTTATATTCTCCCTGTTTCATCTGAGAAGTAATAAACGCAAATTCACCGGGAAGCTGTTTCAGATTTACAATTTCCACGTTTCCAAAGGAAGCCTCCACAATTTCCGGAGTGGTTCCCTTTACTCTCACGAAAAATCTTCCCTGCACTTCATCCAGTTCCATAAGCTGAAGAGGTCTGCTGCTCCAGTTGGTCATTATGTTGCGATGAAGGTGCTTCGCTTCATCTACAACGTCTGCCACAACAGCGCTGGCTGTAGGCAGTTTGCCTGCTCCACTTCCGTAGAACATAGCGTCTCCCAGAACATTGCCGTGTACAAATACACCGTTAAATACGTCATTTACACTAAAGAGAGGACTCTTCTGACTTAACATAAACGGCGCTACCATAGCATAAAAACCATCTTCTCCGATCTTACGGCTGGTAGCAAGAAGTTTGATTGTCATCCCCAGTTCTCTGGCATAAGCCATGTCTTCTGGGGTAATCTTCGTAATTCCCTCTGTATAGATATCCTCGTAATTCAGGAATTTTCCATAGGCGAGAGAGGAAAGAATGGCAATCTTACGGCAGGCGTCGTATCCTTCCACATCTGCTGTGGGATCTGCCTCCGCATAACCCTTCTCCTGCGCCTCCTTCAATACGTCGTCAAAGGCGCTGCCTTCTGTGCTCATTTTATAGAGCATATAATTTGTAGTACCATTTAAGATACCTGTAATTTCATCAATCTCATCTGCTGTGAGAGAAGAATTTAAAGCCCGGATAATGGGAATTCCTCCGCCGCAGCTTGCTTCAAACAAAAAGTTGATATTTTTTTCTCTGGCAATCTCCATCAGCTCCGGTCCGTGTTTTGCAACAAGGGCCTTGTTGGAGGTGCAGACACTTTTGCCTGCTTCCAGCGCTCTCTTTACAAAGGTGTGTGCCGGTTCGATTCCGCCCATCACCTCAACTACAATATCTACCTCCGGATCGTTGATGATCTGTTCATAATCATGAACCAGGATCTTCTCTACCGGATCTCCCGGAAAATCCCGAAGATCCAGCACATATTTGATCTGAATCTCCTCTCCGGCTCTTTTATTAATGCTTTTGTGATTGGTGTTGATAACTTCTACCACACCGCTTCCTACAGTACCGTATCCTAAAACTGCTATGCTTACCATGTTCTCCTCCACCGTAGGTCTGCTGTCCTGCCCAAAAAGCAATCCAAGCTCCCGTACTTCTTTTATTCTCTTCCCAGTATCTTCAGATAATGGATTCCTTCCATCTGTTCGATTACCTCTACCATAGCCTCTGCATCCCCCTTACCTGGGAGAATGTCCACACTTAAGGTCAATGTAGCCACACCATTGATGGGAATACTCTGATGGATTGTCAGAATATTTCCACTAAAACGGGCAATCGTCTGCAGAACATTTGAGAGAAGCCCCGGTTCATCGTCCATCTGTATGATAAACGTGATGGTTTTCCCTTTGGCTTCCTCATGAAAAGGGAAAATATCATCTTTATATTTATAGAAAGAACTGCGGCTGATTCCTGTCAGCTCTGCAGCTTCCTGCACAGTGGATGCCTTTCCGGAATCGAGAAGCTTCTTCGCTTCCACTACTTTAAGCAGTACCTCCGGTACAGCTCCCTCTCTAACTACAAAATATTTTTTCTTTTTTACTGGTTTTTCCATATCTTCCCCTTCTTGTCCGTTATATAAAGACACTTGTTTCTCTACCATGGATATGTTATCACACATATGCCAAGTCTGCAAGTGCTTTTTCACAGACAGATCGGAATCTATTCTGCCTTTCTGGACAAAGCGATCCACTTCAGATACGCATTGATAAACGGATCAATGGCGCCGTCCAGAACTGCATCTACGTTTCCTGTTTCTTCATTGGTACGATGATCCTTGACCATGGTATACGGCTGCATGACATAGGAACGGATCTGATTTCCCCATCCAATGTCTGTCACTTCTCCTCGGATACCGGAAAGCTTCGCCTCTGCCTCCTGCTGTTTCAAAAGATACAGCTTGGCCTTCAGCATCTGCATTGCCTTATCTTTATTCATGTGCTGGGAACGCTCATTCTGACACTGTACTACAATTCCAGTTGGAAAATGTGTGATACGGATAGCCGATGAGGTCTTATTGATATGCTGACCGCCGGCACCACTGCTTCGATAAGTATCAATACGGATATCCTCATCGTTGATCTCCACATCCAGATCCTTCTTAATATCCGGCATAACATCACAGGATACAAAAGAAGTCTGACGTTTTCCCGCTGCATTAAAAGGAGAGATACGAACAAGACGATGCACGCCCTTTTCTGATTTCAGGTAGCCGTAAGCATTTTCTCCATTTACCTGGAAGGTTACAGATTTAACACCTGCCTCATCTCCGTCCAGATAGTCCAGAACTTCCATACTGAAGCCCTTTCTGTCCACCCAGCGGCTGTACATACGATACAACATTCCACACCAGTCACAGGCTTCGGTACCGCCTGCTCCTGCATTGAGCTTGATGATGGCGTTTTCTGTATCGTATTCCCCGGATAACAGAGTCTTCACACGGATGTTATCAAAGCTTTTCTCAAATTCGTCCAGCATTTCCTGAATCTCCGGAATCAGATCCGGATCGTTTTCTTCATATCCCATTTCGATCATGGTTTCCATATCTTCCATCTGAGTCACCAGATTCTGATAGGTTTCCATGTCATCCTTCAGACTCTTTAATTCTTTCATTTTTGCCTGGGACTCTTCTGCATGATCCCAGAAATCCGGTGCTTCCATTTCGCGCTCTAATTCTTCAACCCGCTGCTCTTTGTTAGCCAGGTCAAAGTGAATCCCTCACTTCCACTAATGGTTCTGTGTAGGTAGCAAGAATGCCTTTAAACTGATCTAATTCAACCATAGCTTCACCTTCTTTCTTAAATTCTGCAGGACTGTCCCTACGACTCAGCCTGCGTTCTGTTTCAGCCATCCTTGATCCGGCTATCTTTATACAATAGCACATCAGAAGTGAAATTACAAATAAAAAGAATCCCTGTCCCCCCCATCTTCTTTCGGGGTACAGAGATTCTCCCAATTCCTGTTTTCTTCTTTTTTTATCAGATCTTATCTGAAATTTCCCGGTAACGACAGTTTCTCAGGAAAAAAAGCTCTCTGCCACACGTACGTCTGCTACAAATCCCACGCTTCCTGTCATATAGAGAGCTCCATCCTCCATAATATCAATCTGGATCATTCCTCCCGGCTGATTTACATTGACCCGGTTTTCCACCAGACCAAGACGGTATGCTGCAACTGCAGCTGCGCAGCTTCCTGTTCCAGATGCTTTCGTGTAGCCGCTTCCTCGTTCCCAGATTTCAATATCCAGGTTTCCTGTATCAATCTTATGGCAGATCTGCAGATTCATACGCTCTGGAAATTCCTCTGCGTTTTCCACATACGGGCCTAAGTCCTTCACCATCTCCCGGCTGACTTTGTCCGTAAAAATAATACAATGGGGATTTCCCACAGTCAGGCAGGTAGCCTTGTATTCCTGATCGTGGAAAGTAAATGTCTCGTTAATAACCTCGCGAAGTTCTCCGGTAACCGGAATCTCTCTGGACAGAAAGGATGCCTTGCCCATCTTTACCCGAAACTCTGTGGCACGGCTGTTGAGACATTCCACTTCAATGGAACCGGAAAGGGTTTCAATTGCAAACTTCTGTTCCTTCACATACTGCTGGTCAATGAGATATTTTGCAAAAATCCGCACACCATTTCCACTGATCGCAGATTCGCTTCCATCTGCGTTAAAAATATGAACTCCCAGTTTTCCGTTTAATTCCACCGGCCCGTAAAGAACACCGTCTGCGCCAAGGCCAAAGCCTCTCTGGCATAAAAGCGCAATCTTCTTTCCCTGTAACTGTACCCGGTTTTTATTGGGATCCAGAATCAGATAATCGTTTCCAAGGCCCTGATATTTCGTCATGGTTATACATTCATTCATAGCAAGATTCCTTTCCTTCCAAACAAACTATGTCATGCTTACTTACCATTATATCGTTTCTTTTTTCCATGTACATAGAATTTTATGCTTATTATGTTGCAAAAAATGCGGTTCTGCATTAAAATCAAAAGAAATAAGGATTAGAACGGAAAAGGAGTTTAACACACATGCTATTTTCTCTGGATTCCATGGAAAAATCCGGTTACCTGGAACAGGAATTCCGGTTGTTTCATTTGAAAGATCAGACAAAAAAAGAGTTTTCCTATCACTACCATGACTTTCATAAAATTGTGGTTTTTCTCTCAGGAAAAGTAACTTATCATATAGAAGGAAAGGCTTATCATCTGAAGCCCTGGGATATCCTTCTGGTTCACCAGCATGCCATTCACAAACCGGAAATCGATCCCTCCATCCCCTATGAGCGTTTCATTATCTGGATTCGAGAAGATATCCGTAACCGGGACTTAAATTCCTGCTTTCAAAAAGCCAGTGACCGCAGTTTTAACCTGGTTCGTCTTAATTCCTCTATGCAGGAACACCTGAAAGCCTTGCTTTATGAACTGGAGGAAGAGCTGGGAAGCAAAAAATTCGGCTCTTCCTTTTTACAGGACGCACTTTTTACCCAATTCATGGTTTACCTGAACCGCATTTACCTGGAGAAAAACTACATTATTGACCGAAAATCCTATTCCTATAACTCTCAGATTGAACAGTTGGTCCGCTACATCAACCAGAATCTGGATGGAGATCTCTCCATTGAAACCCTGGCCCAGAAATACTATCTCAGTAAATATCATCTGATGCGAAAATTCAAGGAAGAAACCGGTTACACCATGCACAGCTATATCACCAGCAAGCGGCTTCTTCTTGCCCGAAGTTTCATCACCGACGGTACGCCGGTATTAAAAGCTGCGCAGCAAAGCGGGTTTTCTGACTATACCACCTTTATCCGCGCTTACAAGAAACAGTTTTCTTCCACGCCCACCAAAACTCTGAAAGAATAAGGTATGTTGTGTAATCAATAAAAAGCCGTCTGCATTCCCAGAAATGCAAACGGCTTTTTTTATACGCATCTTTCTATTTCATCAGACCTTTGCAGCCTTACGTCCACAGCACTGTTTATACTTCTTGCCGCTTCCGCATGGACATGGATCGTTTGGATAAACCTTTTCTTCTTTTCTCTGAACCGGTTTCTTCACGCTGGAATCATCCTTGTTGGTTCCAGTTACCTTAGCTACCTGCTCACGTTCAATCTTCTGCTCTACATGAACATGATACAGCATACGAACGGTATCCTCCTGAATGGAGTTGGTCATTTCGTTGAACATTTCGTAAGCGCTCATCTTGTATTCCACTACCGGGTCACGCTGTCCATAAGCAGCCAGACCAATACCCTGACGAAGGATTTCCATATCATCAATGTGATCCATCCACTTACTGTCAATGCTCTTTAAGAGAACTACACGCTCCAGTTCACGCAGCTGTTCTGCTTCCGGGAACTCGGATTCTTTGGCTTCGTAAAGTTTCACAGCCTCTTCCTTGAGTTCCTGCTTCAGCTGGTTCTTTTTCTGATCCTTCACACGTTCCTTGGTCAGAGGCTCAATAGGAATAATCGGAAGGAGTACAGAGTTGAATTCCTCTACATCCCACTCTTCAGAATCCACATCATCGGAGAAGCACATATCTGCTGTACTGTCTACAATATCTGTAATCATATTGTAGATGGCATTGCGCATATTCTCTCCATCCAGAACCTGACGACGTTCTTTGTAAATAATCTCACGCTGCTCGTTGTTTACCTGGTCATAATCCAGCAGGTTCTTACGAATACCAAAGTTGTTATACTCAATCTTCTCCTGCGCCTTCTCAATAGCATTGGAAAGCATCTTATGTTCAATCTGCTCGTTCTCTGCAACGCCCAAGGAAGTGAATACCTTCATCAGACGTTCGGAACCAAACAGACGCATCAGATCATCCTCAAGGGAAATATAGAAACGGGATTCACCCGGGTCTCCCTGACGTCCGGAACGACCACGAAGCTGATTGTCAATACGTCTGGATTCATGACGCTCTGTACCAATGATCTTCAGACCGCCGGCCTCTCTGGCCACTTCATCCAGCTTAATATCCGTACCACGTCCGGCCATGTTGGTGGCAATGGTAACAGCTCCGGCCTGACCAGCCTGTGCTACGATTTCTGCTTCCAGTTCGTGGAATTTGGCATTCAGTACATTGTGGGGAATTCCCTGTCTTTTCAGCATTCTGCTGAGAAGTTCAGAAGTTTCAATGGTAATGGTACCAACCAGAACCGGCTGCTGTCTCTCATGAGCTTCCTTCACAGCTTCCACAACTGCATTGAATTTCTCTTTCTTTGTCATGTAAACCGCATCATCCAGGTCTTTACGCTGTACCGGTCTGTTGGTGGGGATTTCCACAACGTCCATGGCATAGATGTCACGGAATTCTTTTTCTTCGGTAAGAGCAGTACCAGTCATACCGCCTTTTTTGTCATATTTATTGAAGAAGTTCTGGAAGGTAATGGTTGCAAGAGTCTTGCTCTCACGTTTTACCTTTACATGTTCCTTCGCTTCAATCGCCTGATGAAGACCGTCAGAATAGCGACGTCCCGGCATAATACGTCCGGTAAACTCATCTACAATGAGAATTTCATCATCCTTCACCACATAGTCCTGATCTCTGTGCATCAGATTATGAGCACGAAGAGCCAGAATCGTGTTGTGCTGAATCTCCAGGTTTTCCGGATCAGCCAGGTTCTCAATATTAAAGAATTTCTCTACCTTATGAACACCCTGTTCTGTCAGGTTGACAATCTTGTCCTTCTCATTCACTACGAAGTCTCCGGTTTCTACAACCTCTTCTCCCATGATTGCTGCCATCTTGGTCATCTCATGGCTGGCTTCTCCACGTTCCAGCTGCTGTGCAAGAATGTCACAAACCTCATAAAGTTTCGTGGACTTGCCGCTCTGTCCGGAAATAATCAGCGGTGTACGCGCCTCGTCGATCAGGACAGAGTCCACCTCGTCAATGATACAGTAATGCAGATCTCTCTGCACCAACTGCTCTTTGTAAATAACCATGTTGTCACGGAGGTAGTCAAAACCTAACTCATTATTGGTAATATAGGTAATGTCACAGTTATACATCGCACGACGTTCATCCGGCTTCATGTCGTTCAATACCACACCTACGGTAAGTCCCAGGAATTCATGAACCTTACCCATCCACTCAGCATCTCGCTTAGCCAGATAGTCGTTGACCGTTACAATATGAACACCCTTTCCTTCCAGTGCGTTTAAGTATGCAGGAAGTGTGGAAACCAGGGTTTTACCTTCACCGGTTCTCATCTCTGCAATACGTCCCTGATGAAGGATGATACCGCCAATAATCTGCACACGATAATGTTCCATACCAAGAACACGTTTTGCAGCTTCCCGTACGGTGGCAAATGCCTCTGGAAGCAGATCATCCAGGGTTGCTCCCTCTTCCAGACGTTTCTTAAACTCTCTGGTCTTGTCTCTCAGTTCCTCATCACTCAGTTTCTGCATCTCCGGGCGCAGACTTTCTGTCTTCTCCACCAGCGGCATAATTCTCTTAACCTCACGCTGGCTGTGTGTCCCGAATACTTTTGATAACATTCCCATTTATTTACTCCTAATTATCTTTATTTTCCCACGGCAGCCGCCAAAAGAATCAGCACCTGCCCATTATGAACCAGTCACCTGCCAAAGCGGGAAAAGCCCATGACTCTGGCACTTTACATTATACGAAGTCTATCATAACACTTTCTGCCTCGGAAAACAATAAATTTTTCAAAAAAACCGGGGAGTTAAACTCCCCGGCTGAATGTTAAAATTCTGGTTCGATCAGGCCATACGTATTTCCTTTTCGCTTGTAAACAACATTTACCTGCTCGCTCTCTGCATTGAAGAACACAAAGAAATTATGTCCCAACAATTCCATCTGTACACATGCATCTTCCGGATACATGGGTTTAATACCAAATTTCTTGGTACGGATAATCTTCACTTCTTCATCTTCATCATAATCCTTGTCCAGATATGCCTGCTGGAAATTGCCTGCTGACTGTTTCTTGTCTACAATTTTATTTTTGTATTTACGAAGCTGGCGTTCAATGACTTCTTCTACCAGATCGATGGAGACATACATGTCGTTGCTGACCTGTTCAGAACGGATAATATTTCCTTTCATTGGAATTGTTACTTCGATTTTCTGTCTTTCTTTTTCCACACTTAAAGTTACTACAACTTCGGTGTCAGGAGTGAAATAACGTTCCAGTTTTCCAAGCTTGTCCTCCACGGCGGTCTTAAGTCCCTCTGTAACTGCAATGTTTTTTCCGCTAATAATAAATTTCATGCTTCCATCCCCTTTGCTGTTTGATAGGGTTATTATATCACATCCCGCTGAATTTTAACATCATTTTATGAAAAATTCATATATTTTTCTGAACTTTCCGATTTCCCCATTTTTCCAGAAGCATCTGAAAAGAAATGGAGCCCCCAAACAGATCCAGAGCGCTTCCAATGGTAAAATCCAAGCGGTTCTTTCCCTCTTTTTGAAGAATTTCCAAGTCCTCTAAAGACCCAACCCCTCCTGCATAGGTAATATCATGTGTCTTATATTCTGCAAGCAGCTGTACCAGCGGAATTTCTATTCCCCCGGCTTTTCCTTCCACATCCACTCCGTGTATCAGAAACTCATCGCAGTAATTTCCCAGTTCTTCCAGAAGCGCTTCGGTAACCGGAACCTGAGTAAATTTCTGCCAACGATCCGTAACAATATAATACTGTCCTTCTTTTTTCCGGCAGCTTAAATCCAGAACCAGTTTCTCCTGTCCCACTGTTTTTTTCATTTTTTCCAGATTCTCCCAGGAAATCTGTCCCTCACGGAACACATAAGAGGTAACGATCACATGGCTTGCACCGCTTTTTAGGTAATCTTCTGCATTTTCCGGGCAGATTCCTCCGCCGATCTGTAAACCTCCCGGATAGGATTTTAATGCCAGAAGAGCCTGCTGCCTGGTTTCTTCGTAATATGGAGAGCTGCTGTTGTTCAATAGAATGACATGACCGCCCTTTAATTCCCGCTCTTTATATAAGGAAGCATAAAAACCAGCATCCTGACCGGAAACAAAGTTTTCTCTGGCCTGATCCCCCTGATCCTGAAGGCTTCCCCCTACAATCTGTTTTACTTTTCCATTATGTATATCAATACATGGCCGAAATTTCATCCTTTTCACCCTCTCTTTCCAGTTCCTGTATCTTTTTTCTTCTCTCAGTCTAGCATAAACCGGAAAAAATCACCAGAAGGAACTTTTCCAAGAAAAAAAGGAGCAGTTTTGCGCTGCCCCTTCTTTCCTTCTCACTATCTTCCATCCACGGCATTTCCCACCGCGTCTCCCATATCTTCCACAGCATTCCCTACTCCGTCTCCAATATCTTTCACGGTGTTACCCAGTTCTCCGGAAACGGTGTTGTCATCTGTGTTGGTATTGTCTGTATTTTTTTCATTTTCTGTAGCAGAACCTGTATCTGGCGCTGCCGTATTGTCCTCTGTCACCGGAGCTCCTGCTGTATTCTCTTTATTGGTATTTTCTCCGGCTGTATCCTTCTCAGTTGTGTCTGTATCTTCCATGGTTGTGTTGTCCTCAGCTGGAGTTTTTTCAGCAGGTGTTTCATTGGTCGTTGTTCCCATCTCTGTTTCATCTGCACCATTGTTTTTTTCATTTCCACAGGCTGTGAATGTACATAAAGAAAGTACCAGTAACCCACTCATAAGAATCATTCTGCTTTTTTTCATTCTTTCATTCTCCTTTTCCCGGAAATCCATCTTTTTGATGTCTTCCATCTTTTACTTGTACTTTTAATATGTACAGACAAGTGGCTTTTATACTGGATAAATATGGAAAATTATAAAATAACACCAAACCCGTTTCCCAGCTGTCCGCCCTTCAAAAGAAATTCTTTCGCACGAACCTGTAAGCTGGTGTTTTCCGGATATTCCTCCGGGTGTTCCCGGGTCTGTCCAAAAATCCGATCCTCCGCTTCTCTTGTTTCATAATCCTGTTCTACGATCTGGAACAGTTTCTGAAATTCCATAATATTGGAATCCGGAGACAGAAGTTTTTTCAGATGTTCTCCAAGAAGCCAGGAATGACACAGAAAGATCGGGCGTTTTTTTCCTTTTCCAAAGAATTTTTCCGCCTGCGAAAAAGAATCCTTACAGGAATCCAGCAGAAGAGGCTCACCCTGGGGAATGTGAACAAATAACAAATCTCTTTCCGGATCTTTCTCTTTTTCACTCCAGCTTTTCGGAATGGACGAAAGTTCCATTTCTCCCGGTATTTCAAACTGCAGCCTTCCCATCCTGAACAATGTCATTTTTATATGACGAAACAGCCAGTCATACTGAGCAAGCCCATATGTTCCATACTGAGTGACACAATTTTCACACCAGATTCTTATATCCGAAAAGGTATCCCAGTATATGGATTCCCCGATGCCTTCCTGCTGGTATTTTTCCCAAACCTCACAGGCCATCCGGCAATACTCATAAAGGAACCAGAGCCTTCCATCGGGCAATTCCCTCAGCTCCTGAAAATATTGCTCCTGATTTTCATAAAAGAGCTTTTTGTGGCGTTCGTAGGATACCTCCACCCATTCCCAGGCCTGAAATTCTTCCAGCGCCTGAATTGCTTCCGGCGCCAGAGAAATCCCCTGATAAAACTCTCTTAAATACATGAAAACTCCTTCATATCAATCACACGGTGTTCCACACGGGACGCTTCTGCTGCCAGAGACATCAGATGACTTTCCACGGAAACCTCAGCTCCGGAACGTCCGCTGTCCAGTGTATCTTCCTGGTTCATCAGCTCTACAAAAGCATGCATCATTTTTGTATCACTTCCGCTATGTCCTTTTTCCGGAGCATGGAGCTGGATAACCGTTTCTGTTCCTGTCACAAAATCTGACAGTGTTATGATACTCTTTTCCATATTTCCGGTAATCTGTCCCCGGGTTCCCATTAATGTAATGGTTCTTTCACATACTGCAGTAAATGCGCACATGGTCAGAGATGCAGTTACCTGATTTTCAAATTCCATCTGCACAACCTGGTGATCCACTACATTGTTGTCACAACGGAACACACATCTTCCATAAGGACCGTTTTCCAGTTTTTCCAGCACCTTTTCTCTGCTGATATCTGTGCTCACTGCATAAATAAAACCATCCACCTCGCTTCTGGGGTGTTCCAGATAAAATCTCGGCGCATAGAAGGGACAGTCATCTCTGTGGGGACATCCCTTGAGACAATGAGACGGTGCATCTGCAGGCGCATTTTCTTCTTTAAAATAAGTCAGTTCCCCAAAGGACTGAATTTTTTTACAGGGGCTTCCCACCAGCCAGAGTAAAATATCCATATCGTGGCAGCACTTCTGCAGAATCATGGGGCTGGTTTCTTCGCTGTTTCTCCAGTTTCCTCTTACAAAGCTATGAGCCTGGTGATAATAGCCTACCCCTTCCATATGCTGAATGGAAACAAGCTTTCCGATTTTTCCCTCATCCAGAAGTTCTTTCAGTTTCGTAAAAAACGGAGAATAACGAAGCACGTGACAAATCATAAGTTTTCGACCATATTTCTTTGCCGCTTCCCCCATACGAATAATTTCTTCCTTGTCATTGGACATGGGTTTTTCGCAAAGTACATGATATCCTCGCTTCATAGCTTCATGTACCGGCGCATAATGCATCCGATCCTGCATACATACCAGCACACAGTCGGCTTCTATCTGTTTTTCCAGAGCCTCTTCCCAGCTTGTAAACTGCATCTGCTCCGGCAAATGGTGTTTTTCTGCCAGCTCCGCTCTTCGCAAAGGATCTGGTTCTGCCACTGCCACAATTTTCAATTCATTGGGGTACTCCAGAGCATACTCTGCATATACCTTTCCCCCTCGAAGACCTGCTCCCAAAAGGATTGCTTTTACCTGCTTCATGGTCAGTCCTCTCTTTCCTTTTTGCATACAATTTTCACAACGGTATCTGCCTCATCAGATAACGGATAGGAAAAATGGGGAATGGTTCCGAGACAGCCAAACAGAATACCCTCAAAGGATTTTGTCACCCAGCTGTCTCCACGGATTACTTCGCTTCCATCTGCCAGCCGTTCCATGTACTCCACCTTCTCCGGATCAATTCCCGTAAAGGCTACAGGACCAATGGGCTGCTCAAAAATATGAGCGTAAACAACATTGTCTTTTACTGTATAACGTCCCCATTCCGGCTTATCCATTGGCGCAAAGGTACATCCGTAAATACTTTCTCCATTCTTTTTCATCCATTTTCCAATGTAAGCAAGAGTCTCCTTTGCCCGCTCCGGAAATCTTCCCTTGGCATCCGGCCCCACATTAAGAATCATGTTGCCACCTTTGCTCACACATTCCACCAGTTTACGGATCAAAAGGGAAGGTGCTTTATACATATCATCAGTGGGATTATAACCCCAGTTGTTATTCATAGTGGTGCAAAGCTCCCATGGAACAGGATCTCCATCCACATTGCAGATACCCTTTGGCGGAATGATCTGTTCCGGTGAAGCGAAATCTCCGCTCCACGGAGTAGGATTCTCCGTAATAATGGAACCAAAGCCTTCCCCGCTGGTTTCCAGACGGTTATCAATCAGAACATCCGGCTGATAGGTCCGTACCATTTCCACCAGTTCTTTTGCCTTCCAGGTTTCATTTCGCATATGCTCATAGGAATAGTCAAACCACAGGATGTCAATTTTTCCATAATTGGTACAAAGTTCTTTGATCTGGCCATGCATATACTCCAGATAACGGTCAAAATCATAGGAATCGTCCTTATATGCCTCGTTTCCTCTCATTGGGTGGATCAGATCGTCATACTTTGGATAATCCGGATGGTGCCAGTCAATCAATGAATAGTATAAACCTACTTTCAGTCCTTCCTCACGCACTGCATCTGTAAATTCTTTCACCAAATCCCGTTTGCATGGAAGATTGGTGGATTTATAGTCCGTGAGCTTGCTGTCAAAAAGGCAGAAACCTTCATGGTGCTTTGCAGTGAGCACCACATACTTCATTCCTGCTTCTTTTGCCAGTCTGGCCCACTCCTTTGGGTCATACTCCGACGGATCAAACTGAGAAAAATATTTTTCATATTCCTTTGCTTCTGTCCGTTCCTCACTCATAATCCATTCTCCTCTTCCCGGAATGGAATATAATCCCCAGTGAATAAACATGCCAAAACGGTCCTCCATAAACCATTTTGCCCGCTCCAAACGTTCCTGTAATCCCTGATTCATGTTCGTTCTCCTTTATCCTTTTACTCCGCCTGCTGTCAGACTCTTTACAAATGTTTCTGAGAAACAGCAGAAGATAATGATGGTTGGTATTACCATAACTACAATGGCTGAAAACATTCCGCTCAAATCCTGGCTGAATGCTGTTTTAAACTGTCCCAGCAATGCCGGAAGGGTCATAACCTCTCTGTCCTGCAGCAACAGGGAAGCAAAGTAAAATTCGTTCCAGTTGTTAAGAAATACCAGAATTCCTGCAGTGGACAACCCTGGCTTTGCCAGTGGAAGGATGATGGAAAAAAAGGTTTTTGTATAACCGCTTCCATCCATATAAGCTGCTTCCTCCATCTCCATGGGAATGGTAAGAAAATAACTTCTTATGATAAAATAGGTTACTGCGATTCCAAGGCCGGAATAGACAAAGATCAAGGCTGCCCTGGTATTATACATTCCCAGACTTCTGGTCAGTCGATAAATCGGAAAGCTGATGGCAATGGAAGGAATAAACAGTGTGGTAGAAAACATAAAGGTAACCAAACTTTTTCCCTTAAATTCCATACGTCCGGATACATAGGCAGCCATTGCCACAAACAGTACACTGATCAGCGTAGAGGCAATGGTAATCACAAAACTGTTAAAGTAGTAGATATGTACCTTCAGTTTTGTAAAAATGGAAATATATCCGTCAAATACAAGCTCCTTTGGCAGCGACAATCCGCTGCTGCCTGCAATATCCCCTTTAAAGGAGGATAAAAACACCCACAAAAGAGGGTAAATGGAAATGATCACTACCACCGCCATAATCAGATAACATAAAAACTTTATAGCAGGATTCATGGAATTGGTAGATTTTTCTTTTTGTCTGCGCATCATACACCCCTCCTCTTAGCTGTTGGATTTTCCAGTACGGAAAATCAGATTGAGAAATCCCACCAGTGCAAGACCGATCAATACCTGGATTACACCTACGGTGTTGGCTCTTGCAAACTGCAGTCTGGCACTTCCCGCTGACAGATACTTGATTAAATAACTTAAACTGAAGGTTGCTCCACCAGGGCCTCCCCCTGTAATAAACTCAATTTCGTTGTAAATCAAGAAAGAGGAATTGGCAATAATTATCGCAACCGTTCCAATAATAGGAACAATTAACGGAAGCGTAATATGGATCGTAGACTGCAGCGGCGTAGCTCCATCAATAGCTGCAGATTCATAAATATCCGGAGAAATGGAAAAAATCTGAGACAAAATCAGAATACAGGAAGAACCTCCAAAGAACACGTAGGCACAGGCAACTGCCCAGAATGCCTGATGCTCATTAATCAGAATATTTCCTTCGATTCCGAAGATTTTGTTAATTACCCCATAATTTGGATTATATAAATTCAGGAAAATCAATCCCATTGCCGCAGAAGAAATAATATTGGGAATGATAAACACATTTCTTACAAACTTCCATCCTCTTAACTTCTGCGCCAGTACCAGGGCAACCAGTACCGCAAAGGGAAGCTGAATAAACAAACCTGTACCAACCCATTTAAGAGAATTCAAAAGGGCTGTCTTAAAATACGGATGCTCTGTGAACAGGTAAATATAGTTATCAAACAAATGGGCAAAACCCAGGAATTCCGGATTTGCCAGATTTTTGCTGTCCCACTTACAGAAAGAGGTGGCAAAGATATTGATCAGCGGATATAAATAGATCACGCAATACAAAACCATGGATGGCACCAGGAATCCAAAGATAAACCATTTTTTCTTTCTGTTTTTTCTGGATCGCGGTTTTTTTGCCTGCAATTCGTTCATGGTATTCTCCTCCTTGTTATTTTTGAATCATTTCCAGTACAGACCTCGCTGTTTTTCTGAAAAGGAAAGAGGGCGCTTTTTTGCAGCCCTCTTTCTGAATATTTATTTTACAAGACTGTTTAATACGTCTGCTGCATCCTGTGCTGCCTGATCCATATCGTCTGCAGTAGGGAATAACAGCATCTGGTCAGAAACTGCTTTTGCAATATCTCCGCCCCATACATTGCTCAGAGTCTTCATCTGGTAAGTTCCCTCGCTGCATAACTGGCATGCTTCGATAAGTTTTTTGGTTCCTTCAGAAGTATTTTCATCTGCAAGAAGTCCTTCGTAATCAATACGTGTGCTTCCAGGATTTGCTTCACATAATGTGATAATCTTTGTCTGCACTTCATCACTCATCATGTATTTCAGGAATTTTACAGCCAGTTCCTTCTGTTCTTCGCTTAAATCTGCGGAGATCGCATAGCCTGCGCCTGCAGAACTGTATGCAAATCTTGCTGCTGCATCGTTATCGCCAGAAGGATATGTTGCCGGTTTGATATCGTCTTTAAAATCAGAAGCTGCTGCAGAACCTGCATCCCATACACCATTGAAGCACATTGCTACCTTTGGAGTTCCTACTGGGGAGCCTTTGAAGAAATCATCACGGTACGCATCGCCCTTCGCAGAAATGTTATTTTCTCCGTTTGCTTTCAATTCTGCACCAATTGCTGCCATAGTTGCTTTGAACTCTTCTGTGTCAAACTCTTCCGGAAGACCTTCCAGCATTGCACGTCCTGCCTCTGTGGATGCCAGCCATGCGCCTGCCAGTCTCTGAGAAGAAGATTCTTCCAGCATGTAAGCGGTGAAGCCTGCATCACGGATGGTCTGTGCTGCCTTGCTGAAATCTTCCCAGGATGTCCATGTTTCCGGTAATGCTGCTCCTGCTTCCTCGAAAATTGCTTCATTGTACCAGAAGCCCTGAGTTTCAATCTGATCACGTACGGTATAAATTTTTCCGTCCACCTGATTCTGTTCATAGTTTGCAGTTCCAACGCCAGCTTTCAGGTCTTCGTCTTCGTCGATGATTGGTTTTAAGTCAAGAACCAGTTCTCCGCTAATCGCAGCCTCAAGAACATTGTTTCCTGCCAGGTCTACCATATTCGGGAAGCTTCCATTGGCAACTTCACTGGTCACCTTATCTCCAACGCCCTCAGATCCTGTCTGAATAGCAATTGGTTTAAATCCTGGATTTTCTGCTGCAAATTCATCATAAATCTTGCGCATTTCCACTGCCGGCTGCCAGTCATCCTGGAAATATCCATGATAAAATTCCAGTTCTGCTCCGTCTCCCTCTGCCATAACATTGACGGTCTGTCCCAACATCATTGCTCCAAGCATAGATGCGCATAATGCAACACTTAACGCCTTTTTCATTTTGTTTTCCTCCTTAAACTCGTTCCTGTTTTTCATGGTCTTATCCTATCAGTTCCCCTCCTGTTTTTGAATCAAATATCTTGACTTAAACTTGTGAAAAACTGACCATTCCAGGAGAAAAAAAACGCATACCGGACATTTCGGCATGCGTTTTGAAAAAACCTTGTGTTTTTTTTATGTTGTTGTGTTTTTTTTACACAGAATCATTTCCTGTCATGGAGCAGACACACCTGCCGCCTGATTCAGAAGCTGAAGATATTCTTCCACTGTGACGCTTCCATCCAGGAGAGAACCTATATGTTCCTGCATCCAGTCTACAATTTCCGCTCCCCATGCACTGCGCAGGCTCTGTACCTTAATCTCTGCTTTTTTGGATGTCTCCACTGCCTCGATGAGAAGCGGCAGCTCTTCCTTAAAATCCAGATAAGAAATATTCTGATTCACCGGCACCTGTTTCGTTTCCCGGAGAATGCGGCGCTGCACCTCTTCACTGAGTATATATTTCAGGAATCGGATCGCTGCCTCTGTTTTCTTCTCTCCCTGTGTATTGCTAAGCACATAGCCGGAAGTAATGGTTTCCAGACAAACGCCTTCCGGGTAATTGGAAAATCCCGCAGGAATTTTTGATGAAATCATAACATTTGCCCAGGCCCCATTAAAATACATCGCTGCCTTTCCCTTATTAAAGGCATCCAGAGCATCATTTTCGTTCAGTGAGGTACTCATATTTCCTGAATACTCATAAATGCGGATCAGATCCTTCAAAGCTGCTTCTATAGCCGGATGCTGAAAATTCTCCGGCTTTTTCTCCAACATCTTCAAACCTTCTCTGCCTTCCCCAGCGATTCTTGCTCCTGTAAATGCAAAAGCAGCCTGACCAGCTTCCATCACTACCGGAACCACCTGATTCTGTTCCTGTTCACTCCAGTTTTGAAGCTGCTGGCACATTGCCCAGAATTCTTCCCAGGTTTCCGGATTTTTTTCTATTCCTGCCTGGCGGAAAATTTCTTTATTATACCAGTATCCGGAAAGCTCCACTACATCCGGAACTGTATAGAGAGCTCCGTCTTCCATCTGGCTCTCCAGAACAGATGCCGGAATACACTCAGAAAGTCCCTCTTCTTTTTCCAGATAAGGAATCAGATCCAGCGCGTATCCTTTTCCCACCGCATATTTTACAAAATCTTCATACCCATTGGTACTTAAAATATCCGGCATTCGGTCTACCGCCAGCATCTCTTCCCCTTTGTCAATGGTTATGGAAATATCCGGCGAAGAATCCAGAATCAGACGGATATCCGGATTTTCTTCCATAAAACCGGTATAAATATCCCGCATCGCCACATGATCTGCTCCGGTTCCTCCCCATCCATTCATAAGGAGAAGCTCCGTCGGCTGTTCTTCCTGTCCTTCCTGACATCCGGAAAGTCCCAGCAAAGCTGCTGCCGCCAATGCCAGTAAGATTCCTTTATTTTTTTTCACGTTGCATTCTCCTCTTTCATGGCGCTGTACACCCTCACTTTTTCTTCAGAAAGCCTGTCATATTGTTTCTAATATACCATAGCGAAAAAAAAGTAGCAACGCATTCTTAATGAAAGACCAGGATAAAACAGTTGCTTAAACCTTTTAATCTGATATACTGGTTTTATGCCCGTTACTTTTCCATGAAATTTAACACCGGGACTTAGCAACAAGCCTTACACGCATTATTTGAAGACACGGGGGAATTATGAAAGAGAAACAGCCAAAAAAAACAAAACTTCGTATTAAGATTATCCTGCTCTCCATTTTCATCTGCATGGCCAGCCTGCTGCTCTGTGGAGGAACTATATTTTTTACCTACTTTCGTTCCATGTCGCCCCAGATTCAGGGAGATATCTCCTTTTTGATTGAGGAAACTCTGGATAACTTCAGCAGCCGTATTACTCTGGCAGAAAACGTACTGCTCCGTATCCGAAGCAATAAAATTCTCATGCAGCACCTGAAGGATCAGAACAAATCCCAGCCTTCTCCTTACGATGAAGACCTGATTCAGTCCCAGTTTGAAAACTGTGTGGATATCTATGCTTCCACGAACACAGAAGGAATGGAAACCCCTTTTCTTGAAAATGTATTCCTGTTCCCCGCTTCCGAAAGGGTAACCACGCCTGTCGCCCAAAGTTTTTACAGTTCCCATACAAAATCAGAAAAAGAAACGCTTCGCAAGGATTTTTCCAAAGTATATGAAGATTTTCTCTCCTCTGGTTCGGATATCTGTTTTTATCCCTCCGGAGACAGCCTCCGTCTGGCGGCTGGTATTTATGATGACAGTTTTCATATTGCAGGGGTATTAATTTATGATATTTCCCATACCTCTTTTAAAGATATGATGTCCAACATGGATCGGTATAAGGACTCTTTTTGGCTAGTCTTTGACCGAAACGATCAGATTCTGGAAAAAAGCAATGATTTTTCCATTCCGGAAGAAGCGCTGTCTGCACTGGTCCAAACAAATTCCGGCCAGGTAAGTGTCTGCCGTTTTTCTTCCCGCCCCTATCTGGCATCTGCCAGATATCTGGGACTGGGCTTCCGGGTTGCCGCCGGCATTCCCAAAAACTATATCGACAGTATGCTGTACGACTCCATCAAGGTTTATTTATACCTGCTTCTCATCCTGGCTCCCGCTGTTTTTGCCCTTGCTTTTTTTATCACCTATCGAATGACAAAACCACTGAAAATTGTGGAAGAAAAGATGAAGCTGGTGGAACAGGGCGCCTTTGACACCAGACTTCCGGATTTTGACACTGCAGAATTTTCTGATATCAGCCACGTTTTTAATTCCATGACTGGAAGGATCGACTACCTGATCAATGAAGTATACGAAAAACAGATTATCATCAAGGAATCACAGCTGCAGTTTCTTCAGGCACAGATGAATCCTCATTTTATGTTCAATGTCCTTAATACCATTGCATTGCAGGCAAAGTTTGACGGAAATGAGCAGGTGTATCAGATGATCCATTCCTTTTCTCTTCTGATTCAGGCCAAGATCTGTAAAACCGGAAAAGAAAAAATTCCCGTTCAGGAAGAACTGGAATATGTAAATTTTTATCTTTACCTGCAAAAATGCCGTTTTGAAGACAAGCTGACTTACGAAATTCACCTGGAACCACCTTCTTGCGCAGCCCTTCTCATTCCAAGGCTCTGCATTCAGCCCATTGCTGAAAATTCCATGGTACACGGCATTGAACCCAGCCAGCATCCCGGACACATACGGATCCAGGTAACCAAGAAAGAAGATACGCTGGTGATTTCCGTAAAAGACAATGGTGTGGGCTTCCCAAAAGAACTTCACGGGGAAACACCAGAGGAAATCCATTCCTATACCTCTGAAGACCACACCCACATTGGTATGTTAAATGTACACAAAATCATACGCCATTTTTATGGAGAACCCTATGGCGTATCTATTTTTTCTATTCCACAGGAAGGAACCCAAGTCATACTGACTCTCCCTCTGGAATACGGACAAGAAGAAAAGGAGGACAATCATGTATAAGGTAATGATCGCCGATGATGAGGCAATTGTACGAAAGGGCCTGGTAGGGCTGGTGAACTGGAAAGAACTGGACTGTGAAATCGTTTTTCAGGCTGAAAACGGTTCTGCGGTACTGGAAAATCTTTCTGTATATCAGCCAGACATCCTGATCTGCGATATCAAAATGCCTGGTACCGATGGAATCTCCATTGCCAGACACATCTACGAAAACAAACTTCCCACCGCTGTGATCATCCTCACCGGTTATGCAGACTTTTCTTATGCCCGATCTGCCATCCAATATAATGTGGTGGATTATATCACAAAAGCAGACGTACTCTCCGGAATCCAGTCCGCTGTACAAAAAGCCAAAAAATCTGTGGAACAGTATCGCCATACCACTCACGTTTCCAGGGATCTCCCTCTTCTGCGCAGAAATTTTTTGAAGTCTGCCATCGACGGTTCTCTTTATGATACGGATATCGAAACCGGATGTGCCTCCTATGGCATTGAACTTGGCAGTTACCATGTAATCTCTATACATTTTCTGCCCACCGCGAAACTGGAATCCACAGAAAAGGATAAATTTTATAAAAGTCTCACCAACTTTTTTTCCATGTCCTTTTCCGGCAAAGACCTTTATCACATTTTTCTGGACAAAGAACACTTCTGTCTGATTATGTATGGACTTTGCGGTGATATGCGCCGTTCTCTGTTTGAGACCTGCGCCACCCTTGCGGAAACGCTGGAAGGGTTCATGCAGCTAAAGGTTACCATAGGAATCAGCAGCCTGTACAACCGGGCAGAGGATCTTCCTGTTGCTTACCAGCAGGCAAGCCTTCTCTCCACCCATTTTTTCATGGATCATACCAAGAAGGTCTACACAGCTTCCGATAAAGAAACCGATATCTCAGAAGTGGATTTCCAGAATCTCCATCACCTTCTGGATGAAATCAGCCTGGAACTGCAGAATGGAGACAGCGAAAAATCCCATACGCTGTTTCTCTCCATACTTTCTCTTCTGTCTGGCTGCAGTATGTCTGTTTTTAAAAGCACCGGTGTATTGCTGCAGAATATCTGCGACAAACTTCTGCTCTCTCTCCATACCTCCACGGCTGAACAGACAGGAATTCCAACACTCACAGAAAATATTCTCCGTTCCAGTCTGTTAAAAGACTATACCACTCTAATGGATTCCATGCTCGCTGCCACCGCAGCCTGCCTGAAACCTGCTGCCAAGAATCAGAGCCGCCTGGTAAGTGAAACCACCGCTTACATTGACCGCCATTATCAGGAAGCCCTCACTCTTGTAGACATCGCAGAGGCCCTTCATGTAAACAGCAGCTATTTAAGCCGGACATTTAAGGAACAGACTGGAAATACCATTATTTCCACCATCAACCAGAAAAAGACAGAAAAAGCAAAAGAACTTCTGGGAAATCCCAACCTGAAGATTTATGAGGTTGCGGAACAGATTGGCATCAACGATACTACGTACTTTTCTCATTTTTTTAAGAAAAATGCAGGAATGACTCCCAAAGAATACCGTGAACAGCTTTAAAAAAAATGCAGGGCGCATTGGCACCCTGCATTTTTCAGTTTGAAATTTTTTCTTTATCCAATAACATCCTGCATATCATATCTTCCTGCCGGTTTTCCTACCAGGAATTTGGCTGCCTCAACAGCGCCTTTTCCAAAAACGGCTTTGGAATATGCAGTATGCTTAAATTCAATCACTTCGTCCGGTCCGGCAAAGATTACTTCATGCTCTCCTACGATGGTTCCTCCACGTACAGCAGAGATTCCGATTTCTTTGTCGTCTCTTTTTTCTCTCTTCTGGCTGCGGTCATACACATAATGGTATTTCTGATCCATGGCTTCATTCAGACTGTCTGCCAGTGCAAGCGCAGTTCCGCTTGGCGCATCCAGCTTCAGACGGTGATGACGTTCCACAATCTCCATATCAAATCCGGCTCCCGCCAGAACCTTAGCCGCATCCTGAATCAATTTCAGAAGGGTATTGATCCCCAAAGACATATTCGCTGATTTCAGCACCGCAACCTTCTTTGACGCCTCTTCCACCTTCACAAGCTGTTCTTCACTTAAGCCTGTGGTACAGAGAACCACTGGAATCTGTCTCTTTACGCTGAAATCCAGCAATGCATCTACTGCCTTTGCAGAAGAAAAATCAATGATTGCATCTGCTTCTGTGTCACATTTCCAGATATCTGTAAAAACCGGATAACTGTTTGTTCCCTTATCTGCAATATCAATGCCTGCAACCACCTGTGCTTCCGGGTCCTGGGCAATCAGATCACTGATCACCTGTCCCATATGTCCGTTGCAGCCATGCATGATGATTTTAACCATATGTACTTCCTTTCCCATCCTGTAACTGTTTATGCCAGTGAAATACCGAAATCCTTCATCGCCTTAATCAATACCTGCTTATTGGCATCTTCCATCTCACACAGTGGCATACGAAGAGGACCAACCTCCATACCCATCAGATTCAGAGCTGTTTTTACCGGAATCGGATTCACTTCACAGAACAGCGCATTGATCAGTGGAATGGCATCCAGCTGGATCTTAGCAGCGCCTTCCAGATCTCCCTCAAGGAATTTCATTACCATATCATGTGTTTCCTTAGGCGCTACATTGGACAGCACAGAAATTACACCATATCCGCCCAGTGAAAGAACCGGCAGTACCTGATCGTCGTTTCCGGAATAAAGTTCCACACATCCGTCTGCCATAGACATCATCTTGGCAATCTGAGAAAGATCTCCGCTGGCAGCCTTGATTCCTACAATATTCTTTACGTTTTTACACAGAGATACTACTGTTGCCGGAAGAAGGTTACATCCGGTACGGCTTGGAACATTGTACATAATGATCGGTGTCTCAGGAACTGCATTGGCAATCGCTGTATAATGTGCGATCAGCCCCTTCTGTGTTGCTTTATTGTAATATGGGGTCACCAGAAGCAGAGCATCTGCGCCGTAGGAAGCAGCCTCCTGTGACATCATAATCGCTGTTTCTGTACAATTAGAACCAGTTCCTGCAATTACAGGGACTCTCTTCGCAACCTTGTCAATCGCATATTTAATGGTATTTAAGTGCTCTCCGTGAGTCATGGTGGAGGATTCCCCTGTGGTTCCACAGATAATAATCGCATCTGTGCTGTTTGCAATCTGATACTCGATCAGTTCCCCCAGTTTATCATAATTTATTTTTCCATCCTCATACATCGGAGTTACAATTGCTACTCCTGCACCTTTAAAAATTGCCATATGCCTTCCTCCTTGTTTTTGTCAGATTCGTTTATTGTTCCACCCAGTCCGGCTCATCTGTGGTCAGTGTGGTAACGCTGTCCACATACTCCCGCAATTCTTCGGGTAAATTCCGTCCTGTCATAATAATATGCATGGTTTCATCTTTTTGTTTCAAAATTTCTGCGATTCCTTCTGCTGTAATGATTCCATTGTCCAAAAGTCCAAGAATCTCATCCAGTACCAACAGGTCACATTCCTGAGTTGCCAGCACTTTTCTTGCAAAATTCAGCCCATTCAAAATGTTCCTTTTTTCTTCGTCTTTCTGCTGGTCATTCAATTCCTCATAACAGGTATCCATTTTCTCGAAGCGGAAAATCTTAATATCCAGACCTTCCAGATCCTGGAGAAAATCCATGGAACGGCGTTCCTTTCCCTTGAGAAACTGAATGATAATGACACTCTTGCCCCGCGTTGCTTCCCGAAGGCTCTGGCCAATGGCCAATGTGGTTTTCCCTCTTCCACCACCGCAGTAAACTTCTGTTATTTCTCTTTCCATTATCATTCCTCTTATCGTCTCATGTTTGTTTCCCATCCACGCTTACTTCTTTGAATACGCTTATATTACCTCAGATTGCAAAGAAATGCAAGCGTAAGTATCACTCCATATATTCCAGTTTACTCACGGATACCTCATAGGCGATTCGCTTTTCTGTTTCATTTTCTCCTGTCTTTTTCACGTATTCTCTGCTTTGAATCCGCCCCCACAAAAGCAGGTGTCCCCCCACATGAAAGGCAGATGCGTAGCGGGCATTTCGTCCCCAGCAGATACAGGGTATGTAATCAGATTTTCCATAAGGACGGTTTACTGCCAGAAGGAGATCTGCAATTTCTCTTCCCAAGGGAGTTTTTCGGTATACAGGCGGCTTACAGATATAACCATCCAGAAAAATCTGATTGACTGGTATGGAATCGTCTTCTTCCTCCACAAACTTCACTTCTCTGGCAAATACGGAAAGCACCAGGCGGTTATGCTTCTCTTCATGGCGATTATAGGATCGGAACTGTCCATGGATTTCTATGTATTCTCCCACATAGTCCTGAGTCACATCCATCAGGCGCTCAGAAACCATCACCGGAATCCGGTCCTCGGAATCACTTAAACGCTTTACCATCAGATCCATAGTATAAAATCCTTCTCCATATACCTGGTGGCTGAATGTAAAGCCTGTATCAATCCTTCCCATGATCGACACCTGGTTATTTTCCATAATCTTGTCTGACATAATATAGCACTCCTCTTCTTTTTGTATTTTTGCTTACATCGGGTCTATATAATGTCTATGTCTCTCACCGGTCCTTTAGAACCATAATTTTAAAAAAAATTTTTTTCAATACCTTGTAATCTGCGAAAAATGTGGTAAACTGGAAGTTCGGATTGATATGTAACAAAACCACATTTATATAGAAAGAAAGGATTTTAAATTTATGAAAACCAACCGCGAAGATGTACGAAACGTAGCCATTATCGCCCATGTTGACCATGGAAAAACCACTCTTGTGGACCAGCTGCTCAAACAAAGCGGCGTATTCCGTGAAAATCAGGATGTGCAGGAACGTGTCATGGATTCCAATGACATTGAACGTGAACGTGGAATCACAATTCTTTCCAAAAACACAGCTATCCATTACAAGGGCGTAAAAATCAATATCATTGATACCCCTGGCCATGCAGATTTCGGCGGCGAGGTGGAACGTGTATTAAAAATGGTAGATGGCGTTATCCTTCTGGTAGATGCCTTTGAAGGCGCAATGCCTCAGACAAAATTCGTTCTGAAAAAAGCACTGGAACTGGATCTTCATGTCATTGTATGTATCAACAAAATCGACCGCCCGGAGGCACGTCCCAACGAGGTGATTGATGAAGTTCTGGAGCTTCTGATGGATCTGGAGGCTTCTGACGAACAGCTGGACTGCCCATTCCTCTACGCATCTGCCAAGGCAGGCCATGCAGTTCTGGATCTGGAAGATACACCGGAAAATATGGTGCCTCTTTTTGAAACCATCTTAAAATATATTCCGGCTCCTACCGGTGATCCAGATGCTGATACTCAGGTTCTCATCAGTACCATCGATTACAACGAATATGTAGGCCGTATCGGTGTGGGTAAAGTAGAAAACGGTAAAATCGCAGTAAACCAGGAACTGATGCTTCTGAATCACCATGACATGGACAAACGTCAGAAGGTAAAGATCAGCAAATTGTATGAGTTCGACGGTCTGAACAAAGTAGAAGTAAAGGAAGCTTCTATTGGTTCCATTGTGGCTGTATCCGGAATTGCAGATATTCATATTGGCGATACTCTGTGCGGCGGAGAAAATCCGGAAGCCATCCCCTTCCAGAAAATTTCAGAGCCTACCATTGCCATGAACTTCCTGGTAAATGACAGTCCTCTTGCCGGTCAGGAAGGAAAGTACATCACCTCCCGTCATCTTCGCGACCGCCTGTACAAAGAGCTGAATACAGATGTCAGCCTTCGTGTGGAAGATACAGAAACCACCGAATGTTTCAAGGTTTCCGGCCGTGGTGAGCTGCATCTTTCTGTCCTTATCGAAAATATGCGCCGTGAAGGTTTTGAATTTGCAGTAAGCAAACCAGAGGTTCTTTATCATTATGATGAACGTGACAAAAAACTGGAACCTATGGAAATCGCGTACGTTGATGTGCCAGAAGAATTTTCCGGTACAGTAATCCAGAAGCTCAGCGAGCGTAAGGGCGAACTCCAGGGTATGAGTACCGCCAGCGACGGTTCTGTCCGTCTGGAATTCCACATTCCTTCCCGTGGACTGATTGGTTTCCGTGGAGAATTCCTCACTTCCACAAAGGGAACCGGTATTCTGAACACTACCTTTGACGGTTATGCTCCTTATAAGGGAGACTTCCAGTACCGTAAGCAGGGCTCTCTCATTGCCTTTGAAGCCGGTGAGGCAGTTACCTATGGTCTGTTCTCCGCACAGGAGCGCGGCTTGCTTTTCGTTGGTCCTGGCGAAAAGGTATACAGCGGTATGGTCATTGGTCAGAACGGAAAAGCAGAAGATATTGAACTCAATGTATGTAAGACCAAACATCTCACCAACACCCGTTCCTCTTCTGCAGACGAAGCCCTGAAGCTGACTCCTCCTAAGGTATTAAGCCTGGAGCAGGCCATTGAGTTTATTGACCAGGATGAGCTTCTGGAAGTAACTCCTACCAGCCTTCGTATCCGCAAGCGTATTCTTGACCCAAGAGAAAGAAAGAGAGCGGCATTCCGCAAACAGTAAAACAATTCCCATAAATAAATCCCGGTCTTTTCAGGACCGGGATTTTTTACATACTGGCTATTTTTTTCCGAATTTCCAACATTCTAAGATCCAGCGTCCGAATCACATCTGCACATTGCCTTAGCGCTTCATCCACCTCTCCGATTTCTTTTTCTGTCTTCTTATACCGCAGTTCATGATCCAGATTTGCCCAGTAATCCATAGCCGCCGTACGAAGCTGCAATTCCACCTTCATCCACTGTGTTTCCTCCTGAAGAGTCACTGGTACCTCCAGGATCAGATGAAGACTCTGATAACCGGATTTCTTGGGATTTTTGATATAATCCTTTTCTTTTAAAATGTGAAAATCCTCCTGCTTTCGGATTAAATCTGCCACCTCATAAATATCATCCACATAAGAACAAATTCCCCGCACCCCCAAAAGATCATGGATCTTTTCCAGTGCAATGCCGCAGTCCGGTTCCAGTTCCTTTTTCTTCAATTTTTTTAAGGTACTTTCATATCCTTTGATTCTTCCCGTGGTGTTCTGGATTACATCCCTGTTCAACGTTCTTTTCCATATGGCATTGATGATATCCAGCTTTGCCAGAAGCAGCCGGATCGCGCAGGTCCCTTTTGTAGTAAATTCACTGTCTGTGAGCATTTTTCTTAATTCTTCTTTTTGTTTCAATTTTCTTCTCCCGCCTTCGCTTTCTCTATTTTGATTTTCTTCGGGAAACCATGGTTGGATTTTCTGTCTTTCCATATAAGGTATTGTAGTTCTCCAAAAACAAATCAAAAGTATATTTATGTTAAATGTGCGTCAAATATGACTGTTTTTTTTCAAATTCTGTGGTAAAATAAAAAAATATGAGGTATTTGAATCATGAAAAGTCAAAGTAAAACAACCCTTATGACGGAAGGGGTTATCTGGAAAAAAATCATTGGGTTCGCTATTCCGTTGTTTCTTGGCAACCTGTTTCAGCAACTGTATAACACAGCCGATTCTCTGATTGTGGGAAATTTTCTTGGAAGCGAAGCGTTGGCTGCTGTCAGTTCCTCCGGAAGTCTGATCTTCCTTCTGGTTGGATTTTTTGATGGTATTTCCATTGGTGCCGGTGTGGTTATTGGACGATATTATGGCGCCAGACAAATTGATAAGGTACAGAAATCCATTCATACTACCGTGGCTTTTGGAATGATTTCCGGTGTTCTTCTCACTGCCATTGGACTGATCCTTACCCCCAGGCTTCTGGTATGGATGGGCACACCTGCCGACGTACTCCCCAATTCCATTTTGTATTTCCGGGTTTATTTCTGCGGCTCCTTTGCTTTTGTGCTTTATAATATTTTTGTGGGTATTCTCCGTTCTGTGGGGGACAGCCGGCATCCGCTGATATACCTGATCATTTCCTCTGTGGTAAATGTTATCCTGGACCTTGTGTTTGTGGGTATTTTCCGGTTCGGTGTGGGAAGCGCAGCTCTGGCAACCATCATATCCCAGTTTGTCAGCGCAGTTTTATGCCTGATTCACCTGACAAAGGCGCCCATGGAATATCGTCTTTCCTTAAAAAAAGTACGAATCAGCGGATCTTACTTAAAACAGATCATTGAGAATGGACTCCCCTCTGGTTTTCAGGCTTCTATTATCTCCATTGCCAACGTAGTGGTTCAGAGCAATATCAATAGCTTTGGAAAAATGGCTATGGCCGGGTGCGGCGCTTATTCTAAGATTGAAGGCTTCGGTTTCCTTCCCATCACCTGTTTTTCCATGGCTCTTACCACTTTTATTAGTCAGAATCTGGGAGCCAGACAATACGAACGCGCAAAGAAGGGCGCTCGCTTCGGTATTCTGTGTTCCATCACCATTGCAGAACTGGTGGGAATCCTGATCAACCTTCTTGCCCCGGTACTGATCCACGCTTTTAACAGTGAACCAGAGGTCATTGCTTTTGGAACTACTCAGGCACGAACGGTCACTCTGTTCTACTTCCTCTTGTCCTTCTCTCACTGTCTGGCTGGCATTTTAAGAGGCGCCGGAAAAGCCATTGTTCCTATGGTCGTTATGCTTTGTTGCTGGTGTTTGATCCGAATCACTTATATTACCATTGCGGTACGGCTGATTCCGGATATCCGCGTGGTTTTCTGGGCATATCCTATTACCTGGACCTTAAGTTCCATTCTGTTTTTGATCTACTATCTAAAAGCGGACTGGATTCATGGATTTGAACACCAACGTTAATATCCTTACAAAACCTGCCCGTACCTTATGTACGGGCAAATTTCATCTCTAATATTGTTAAGTTTTAAACATTTAGTTCATTCTCATTCCCTATTATTTCAAACCTTTTTTATCCATTTTAATGCATATTCACTTATATATCGCCAATATTTCTGTATATTTTATTCATTTCTTCCAATTTTTATTCTTTCCTATTTTTTAAGATTGACAATCAATTAACAATAACATATAATGCAACTATAATTTGATAAATATTTAACGTTAATTGATTAACAGTTTTATTTGTCCTTGTAACGTAAAAAAGAGAGATTTTCAAAAAGGAAAACAGGAGGATTTCAAAATGGCAAAAAAAGAAGCAAACATTCCTACCATCGTAGACACCCCTGAAGCACTGGAAGCCAAAATGGCTGCCATGAAAGAGGCGCAGAAAATTTTCGCCTCCTACACACAGGAACAGGTTGATCAGATTTTCAAAGCTGCTGCTACGGCTGCTGACAAGCTCCGTATTCCCCTTGCCAAAATGGCAGTGGAAGAAACGGGCATGGGAATTGTAGAAGACAAAGTAATTAAAAATCACTACGCTGCCGAGTATATCTATAATGCCTACAAAAACACCCAGACCTGCAGTGTGATTGAAGAAGACCCTGTTGCAGGGATTAAAAAGATTGCAGAACCCATTGGTCTCATCGCTGCTGTCATTCCTACCACAAACCCCACATCGACCGCGATCTTTAAGACCTTGCTGGCATTAAAAACCAGAAATGCCATTATCATCAGTCCTCATCCTCGTGCCAAAGGCTGTACCATTGAGGCAGCAAGAATTGTTCTTGAAGCGGCAGTAAAGGCCGGCGCTCCAGAGGGAATCATTGGATGGATTGACGTTCCAAGCCTGGAACTGACCAATCTGGTTATGAGAGAAGCAGATATCATTCTTGCCACCGGAGGTCCCGGCATGGTAAAAGCTGCCTACTCTTCCGGAAAACCAGCCCTTGGCGTAGGAGCCGGAAATACCCCGGTCATCATCGATGACACAGCTGATATTCGCCTGGCTGTCAACTCTATCATCCATTCCAAAACCTTTGACAATGGTATGATCTGCGCATCTGAACAGTCTGTCACTGTTCTGGATACCATTTATCAGCAGGTGAAGGAAGAATTCCAGTATCGTGGATGTTACTTCCTGAAGGAAGAGGAATTAGACAAGGTTCGGAAGACCATTCTCATCAATGGCGCGCTCAATGCCAAAATTGTAGGCCAGAAGGCTGCTGCCATTGCCAAAATGGCCGGCATTACTGTTCCTCCAACCACCAAGATCCTCATTGGTGAAGTGGATTCTGTGGACATCAGCGAAGAATTTGCTCACGAAAAACTGTCCCCTGTTCTTGCTATGTACAAAGCAAAAACCTTTGACGAGGCCATTGAAAAAGCGAAACAGCTGGTTGCGGACGGCGGTTACGGACATACCTCTTCTCTCTATATCAATACCTGCGAGAAGGAAAAAATGGCCAAACATGCCGCTGCCATGAAGACCTGCCGTATCCTTGTCAATACACCGTCTTCTCAGGGTGGTATCGGTGATCTTTACAACTTCAGCCTGGCTCCTTCTTTAACTCTTGGCTGTGGTTCCTGGGGCGGAAACTCTGTCTCCGAAAACGTAGGTGTAAAACATCTGCTTAACATTAAGACAGTTGCTGAAAGGAGAGAAAACATGCTGTGGATGAGAACCCCTGAAAAAGTTTACTTCAAAAAAGGCTGCACACCAGTTGCCCTGGATGAGCTTGGCACAATCATGGGTAAGAAACGCTGCTTCATTGTTACAGACTCCTTCCTTTATAAAAATGGATACACCAAAAATATTGAAGCAAAACTGGATCAGATGGGCATTGTTCATACCTGTTTCTCTGATGTGGAGCCTGACCCATCTCTCGCAAGCGCAAGAGCCGGCGCAGCTGCCATGAGCGCTTTTGAACCGGATTGCATTATTGCACTGGGCGGCGGTTCTGCTATGGATGCCGGAAAAATCATGTGGATGCTTTACGAAAATCCGGATGCTGATTTCGATGACATGGCTATGGACTTTATGGATATCCGCAAGAGAATCTATACCTTCCCGAAAATGGGTAAAAAAGCCTACTTTGTAGCAATCCCCACTTCTTCCGGTACTGGTTCCGAGGTAACTCCTTTTGCCATTATCACGGACAAAGAAACAGGAATCAAGTGGCCGCTGGCAGACTATGAACTTATGCCAAACATGGCAATTGTTGATACCGATAACATGATGAGCGCTCCGAAGGGTCTGACCTGCGCTTCCGGTATTGATGTTATGACCCATGCCATTGAGGCTTATGTTTCTGTTATGGCTTCTGACTACACCGACAGTCTTGCCTTAAAAGCCATCAAACTGGTCTTTGATTATCTGCCTCGTGCATATCACAATGGAAATGATGTAGAAGCCAGAGATCATATGGCAAATGCTTCCTGTATGGCTGGTATGGCCTTTGCCAATGCTTTCCTTGGTATCAATCACTCTCTGGCTCACAAACTTGGCGCATTCCATCACCTGCCTCATGGTCTTGCAAATGCTCTGGTGCTCACAGATGTTATGCGATATAATAGTGCTGAGGTACCAACCAAGATGGGAACCTTCCCTCAGTATCAGTATCCCCATACTCTGGCCCGCTACGCGGAAATCGGCCGCTTCGTTGGCCTTACCGGTAAAGATGATCAGGAAGTCTTTGAGAAGCTTCTGGACAAACTGGAACAGCTGAAAAAAGACATTGAGATCAAGCCTACCATCCGCGACTACGGTGTCGATGAGAAATATTTCCTGGAAACTCTGGATGAAATGGTGGAACAGGCATTTAATGACCAGTGTACCGGCGCCAACCCAAGATATCCTCTTATGGAAGAACTGAAAGAACTGTATCTGAAAGCATACTACGGAAAATAATTTTCGAAGAAGGGAGAATTACCATGAACTTAAAAGATAAAAAAGTGTTATTAACTCGCCCCTATAAAGTTGTTTATCAGGACGGAGACAGAATCATCAAAGTTTTTACCAAAGAACACGGAAAAGCCAACGTATTTAATGAAGCCCTTTGCCAGGCACGTGTGGAAGAAAGCGGTCTTGCCATCCCAAAGGTTCTTGAAGTCAGCCAGATTGACGGAGAATGGGCTATTGCCATTGAATACGCGCCAGGCAAGACACTGGAACAGCTGGTGGCAGAAAATCCGGATCAACTGGAACAATATATGGAACAGTTCGTAGAACTGCAGCTGTCTATGCATTCCAAATTCGCTCCTCGTCTGACCTTACAGAAGGACAAATTTGCACGTAAAATTTCCAGTTTAAAGAATATCGTAGACGCTACCATTCGCTACGAGCTCCATACCCGTCTGGATTCCATGCCAAACCACACCAAGCTTTGCCATGGCGACTTTCATCCAAGCAATGTCATCGTTGCTCCTGATGGAACCATGACAATTGTAGACTGGTCCCATGCCACACAGGGAAATGCCAGCGGAGATGCTGCTATCACCTATCTGGAATTTGCCCTTACCGACCAGAAGCTGGCTGATCTTTATCTGGAGCTTTTCTGCAAAAAAAGTGACACTGCCAAACAATATGTGCAGAAATGGCTTCCTATCGCCGCAGCCGCAGAACTTAGCAAGGGCGAGGAAGACAAAAAAGAATTTCTCATGAAATGGATCGATATTATCGATTTTCAGTAAAATATTATAAATAGAAAAAGGATTCTGTATGCAATGGTACACCTTCCATTTGCTTACAGAATCCTTTTTGGGGTTATTGATTATATAAAATACGGAGAATTCCGGATTTGTCTTTAAAAACTTCTGCATTTACTTCATAGACCTGACGGATCAGTTCCGATGTCAGCACTTCCTCCGGTGTACCGGAAGCAATAATCTTTCCTTCCTTCATCACATAAATCCGATCGCAGTACATGGCCGCAATATTCAGATCATGAATGGCAGAGACTATGGTGCGGTCCAGCCCTTTGATCATATTCATCATCTGGATCTGATATTTGATATCCAGATGATTGGTAGGTTCATCCAGAATCAAGCATGGGGTCTGCTGCGCAAGGGCTCTTGCCAGGATCACTCTCTGCTGCTCTCCTCCTGACAGAGTAGAAAACGCACGCTTCCGAAAGGAATCCATTCCTACCATTTTGAGACATTTGGATACCAGCTGGTAATCTTCCCTGGTATCACGGTCCAAAGCTCTCTTATGGGGCGCCCTTCCCATCATTACCACATCTTCTACAGAAAACTCAAAATTATAGTAATTGTGCTGGGCAAGAACAGAAATACGTCTGGCAGATTCTTTATAGCTATATTCTTCTATTGGTTTTCCATCCAGAAAAACGGCTCCATCTGTAGGCTTTAAGGTTCGGTAGATACACCGCAGAAGTGTAGATTTCCCACTTCCATTGGGGCCCAGAAGACCAATCAGTTCTTTTTTATGAATATGGATCTCAACTCCATGAAGAATTTCTGTTCCTCCCAGAACCGAAACCACATTTTCTGTACGAATTTCCATTATTCTCTGCCTCCAAACCCATATTTTTTCCGAACCATAAGGTAAATAAATACAGGAGCGCCTACAATTGAAGTCAGGATTCCAATGGGCAGCTCCCGATTAGGAATCAATACCCGGCAGAGCACATCTGCCCACATGAGAAACAAAGCTCCCAAAAGAGCAGATACGGGAATCAGCTTCTTATGGTCTGTACCAAAAAGCATCCTTACCACATGGGGTATCACAAGCCCTACAAAACCAATGGCCCCTGAAACATAAACAGAAAAACCGATCAGCAGAGAAGCAACGGCAAGATAAAGGATTCGCCACCAGTGAAGATCTGTTCCCAAAGTGATGGCGCTTTCGTCACCTAACAGCATCAAATTCAGAGTTCTGTGCTGGCTCCAGAAAAAAATTGCTCCCAGTACCGCAAGAACCAGAATCTTCTGGTTGCTCTCCCATTTTGCACCTGCCAGACTTCCCAGAGTCCAACGCATCACAGCGTTTGCCGCTCCATCATTGGAATTTACCACATACATAAGGAAATTGGTTACAGCGCTGCAGATTGCACCCAGAGCGGTTCCGGAAAGGATCAGTTTTACCGAAGTGGCTCTCCCTCCCACATTGGCCATGGCAACCACAGCCATCGATGCTCCGAAGGCGCCCAGAAATGCCATGATTCCCTGATAGCTTTCTCCAAATCCCACACCCACATGCAGGATAATTGCCAGAGCTGCTCCCAGGCTTGCCCCGGAAGAAACCCCCAGCACGTAAGGATCAGCCAAAGGGTTTTTTACAATTGCCTGCATCACGGTACCGGATATGGATAAAGCCATTCCTACTCCAATTGCAAGAACCAGACGAGGAAGACGAATAAACCATACGATATCACTCATACTTCCTGTTCCATATTTCTCGGCATCTCCAATGCCAAAAAGCTTATACAGAATCACCCGATAAACATCGCCCATTTCCAAATCCACGGATCCTATGGTAACTGCCCCTGCAAGGGAGAGTACCACAGCCGCCAGAAGAAGGCCAATGGCAATCCAGTATACCGGACGCCCTTTAAACACACCATTTTTTAAATCCATAACCCGTTCCTTTTCTCTGCTGCAAAAACGTTTTTTATTTGTAAAGCTCCGGATATAAGCAGCCTGCGAAATCTTCCACACCATCCAGTGTTTTCATTCCGCTGCAATAAATGCCAGAAAGATTTACCGCAAATACCTTTTCATTTTTTACGGCATCCAGACTTGCAAAAGCCGGATTTTCGGTAATATCTGCTACTGCCTCTTCCGGTGTTTTGAATCCTTCGTACCACACCATGAAAATGGCATCCGGATTCAAAGAAACCAGATCTTCTGCGCTGATATTTCCAGCTTCTTCCCCTGCTTTTCCCACTGCAAGTTTCGCACCGGCATGTTTGGCTACATCCCCTGCAAGGCGGTCTTCTCCATAGACACGATAGCTGTCACTCTCATTTTCAAGAATGGCAATGGAGGGAGCTTCTTTTCCTTCTATATAAGTTTCAATCCGATCCAGTTCTGTCTGAATCTCTTCCACAAGTTCATTTGCCCGATCCTGTACGTTGAAGATTTTTCCCATTGTCAGGATATCTTCACATTCCTCCTGAATAGTCTGAGGATATTTCTCTGCCGGCCATCTACATCCACTGTTTAAGGACATATAAGTACCAATTCCTCTTTCATGCCAAAAATCTACCTCTCCAAAACGATCTTCTGCAAAAAGAGAACTCCAACCGGTAATAAAATCTGGTTCCAGAGCAATGATATCCTCTTTGCTTGGACGGCTTTCCAGGTAATTAAGCTGCTCAAAGCCTTCTTTCAAATCCTCTCTTACCTCTCCATCCAGTCCAAAAGCGCATACAATCTTATCCTCCAGTCCCAATGCCAGAAGAATTTCAATATTATCCTGATATGCGGCTACTACTCTTTCCGGTTCCTTCTCAAAGGTATACTCAATGGGCTGTTCCCCATAAGTATATGTGGTAATCGTAAGAGGATACTGGGTTTCTGCTGTTTGTTCTTCTGCTGCCAGAACTGTGTGAGTTCCGCCTGAAAACAGCAAACCAACCGTCAAAAGTCCCGCTAACTGTTTTTTCCAGTGCTTCATGCTTTTTTCTCCTTTTTGTCGTATTTATCTAACGCAAAAAAGAAAGCCTGCTTTCAAAAAGCAGGCATCTTACACAACGGATACATTCTTCCATCATCTCCGCTCACAATACGAAGAATCCATATGCTGTGTCAGATAAGTTACTTTCTGCGGAAGATACCTTATCATTCATATCCAGCAGGCTTCCTGGCTTACGGATCTCCAGAAGTCTTCCCCTTCTCATCAGCAATCCTGCTGATAATGGATATAAAAGCTTCCTTCCCGCTTACAGTGACCGGATCGCCCGGGATTTTCACCCGGTTTCCTATTATCTCAAAAATCACTTGAGCACTGAATATGTATTTCAAATACTAACACAGAGATGGGAAAAAGTCAATTGACTGTTATTTCAGGTATTTCTTTCGATTTGCACTGGTATTGGCTTTTACATGGATCTTCGTCGGTTTGGAAGAACCAATCAGCTTCTTCAGAGTTTTTTTATACTTTATTGTTATCATACAAAAAGGCCCAAAGGGGGTGTGGGGGGCCGTGGCCTTACGGGCCCCACGGTTTTTCTATTTTACCAAAACCAGATTTTCGTTCTACTTCAGAAGTCCAAACTCTTCTGCCAGTTTCTTAAACTCTGGAAGGGAGTTTACAATGGTTTCATAAGAAACGCAGTATGCCAGACGCACATATCCCGGGCAGGCAAAAGAACTGCCTGGTACCATGAGGATATTGTATTTCTTTCCCGCTTCACAGAATTCCTTTTCGTTGGCAACCGGAGACTTCACAAACAGATAAAAAGCTCCCTGGGGTTTGATACACTCAAATCCGCATTCCTTCAAACCTTCATACAGGGCAATACGGTTTTTGTCATAGGCTGCCACATCCACCTCTGCATCCACACATCTGTCAATTACCTTCTGCATCAGGGAAGGCGCATTTACACTTCCTAAAATACGATTGGCAATAGAAGCCGCCGCGATCACTGTCTCACTGTCTTCCAATTCATCTGGGATTACCAGATAACCAATACGTTCTCCCGGAAGGGAAAGGGATTTACTATAAGAATACCCAACCACAGTATTTTTGTAGAATTTTGTCAAATAGGGAACTTCTACTCCATCATAAGCCAGTTCTCTGTACGGTTCATCGGAAATCAGGTAAATGGTGCTTCCGAATTCCTCCTGTTTCTTTTCCAGGATCGCAGAAAGCTTCTTGATGGTTTCCTCAGAATATACCACACCAGTGGGGTTATGAGGCGTATTCACGATCACGGCCTTTGTATTTGCTGTAATCTTCTCTTCCAGTTCTTCCAGATTTGGCTGGAAAGTGGTGGTATCCGGAGAGATTTCCACAAGCTTGCCGTCATAATTCTTCACATATGCACCATATTCCAGAAAATACGGTGCAAAAACAATCACTTCTTCTCCTGGATTCAGAAGGGTTTTCAGGATTACATTCAGTCCACTGGCTGCTCCCACTGTCATGATCAGATTTTTTGCGGAAAACGCAGTTCCAAAACGGCGGTTTAAGGATTCTGCAATAGTTGCGCGTACATCCTCAAAACCAGCATTACTCATATACCCGTGAAGCACTGTGGGTTCTTCTTCGTTTACCAGGTCAATGATTGCCTGACGCACACAATCCGGCGCTGGAACACTGGGATTGCCAAGGCTGAAATCAAATACCTTATCTGCACCGTATTTGGCGCGAAGACGATTTCCCTCTTCAAACATCATACGAATAGCTGAATTATTCTGAACAAATGGTTTCATTTTTTCTGCGATCATATTTTTTCTCTCCTTTTTTTCGATCTGCCAAAGCAGAACCATCCCACTAAAGCCAGCATAGCCACACCAATGGTCATCCAGATACCAAATACCACCGGTCCCTTTGTGCTGAACATATCATAGTACCCTTTCAGATAAATAAATGCGATGATCAGCGGGATTCCATATTCCATATACAAATGTGCCAGTGCTGTGCCTGCAAATTTCAAACCAGAACCAGTATTGGCTTCTTTGATGAAGTTTGTAAAGCCCCATCCTCTTTTTGAAGTACAGAAAACCACAAAAATCAGTGAGCCAAGAGGCAGTACGTTATTTGATACAATAAAATCTTCCAGATCCATAATGGTACTTCCTGCGCCCATAGGCTGAATACCGGAAAGTACATTGAATCCCAATACTGCCGGCAAAGATAATACCACTACCAGAACGATATTAACCATAACTGCCTTTTTTCGACTCCAGCCCCAAAGATCCATAGCAAAAGATAAAATACTTTCAAATACGGCAATTACCGTAGAAAGAGCTGCAAAGGACATAAACAGGAAGAACAGAGTCCCCCACAGTCTACCTCCCACCATCTGATTAAATACATTGGGAAGTGTAATAAAAATCAGACCGGGACCGGCATCTGGCTGTACCCCAAAGGCAAAGCAGGCAGGAATAATGGTCATACCAGCCATCAATGCTACAAAAGTATCCAGAATTGTGATATGAACAGCCTCTCCCGGGATAGAACGGTTCTTATCCAGATAGCTTCCCATCATTTCCATGGAACCCTGACCAATACTTAAGGTAAAGAATGCCTGAGACATGGCTGCAAAAATAACCTGTCCAAGACCGGCCTCTTTGATCTTATCCAGATCTGGTACCAGATAGAATTTCACACCCTCTGCTGCCCCTTCCAGTCGAACAGAATTAATGGCCAGAACCACAATCAAAACAAGAAGACAAAGCATCATACCTTTTGTGATACGCTCCAGACCCTTCTGTACTCCAAGGGAACAGATGCCAAATGATAAAACAACTGCCACAATCATCCAGAATCCCATCGTTCCCGGTGACTGCTGTAAGGAAGAAAAATATCCGGAAACTTCCTGACTTCCTCCCTGAAATTTTCCCATGGCAGTTCCCACACAGTAATACATCATCCATCCGGCTACCATCGTATAGAACATCATCAGCATGTAAGTACCAATCATGCTCATATAACTGAATTTATGGAAATTCGCACCTTTAGGTTCCAGTGCATGAAAGGCCTTAGCCGTACTCTGTCGGCTGGCACGTCCCACAGAAAACTCACATACAAGGATTGGCAGTCCCATAATAAACAAAAATGCAAGATAAATTAAAATAAATGCCGCTCCTCCATATTTTCCGGTAATATACGGAAACTTCCACACATTCCCCAGACCGATGGCGCACCCGGCAGAAACCAGGATAAAGCCCAATCGAGATCCAAATTTTTCTCTTTCTTTCAACACAAACTCCTTTCAAAAACAGGGGCAGCTGCCATTAGGCAACTGCTTCCATCCCTACTTTTAATGCTTTTTTATTTAGTTCCACAAATTGAGGTTTGATATTGTCCTCTAAAATCTTATCCCAATGAATCTCTTCCAGTCCCATTGCCTTAATGATTGTTCCCAGAAGGATCATGTTGGCTGCCTTTTCATTTCCAAGTTCCCTGGCAAGGCGTGTAGCATCTACCACTTTCGCCTGTACATGCTTCTGAATTTCCTCCAAAACGTCATCTGGATAAACTTCATCCCCGGTAATCACTGACATAGATGGAATTTCCTCATTATTGACCACCAGTGTTCCGTCTTTTTTCAGGTAATCCAAAGCTCGAAGGGCTTCCATCTTTTCAAAGGAAACTACGATGTCTGCCTTTCCTTTTTCGATCACAGGAGACATAACTTTTTCTCCATATCGAACCTGAGAAGAAACACTTCCGCCTCTCTGAGACATTCCATGGATTTCACTCATTTTTACATCATATCCGGCTTCCATCAGCCCATTTGTCAGAATCTTGCTGGCAAGGATGGTACCCTGACCGCCTACACCTACTAATAAAATGCTTTTTGTCATGGTATTAATCCTCCTTTACAATGGCATTCTTCGGGCAAACCTGTGTACAAACATCACAGCCCACACACTGTGCCTGGTTAATGCTTACTTTTTTTGTTTCTTTGTCATAGGACATCGCCGGACAGCCTGCCTTTAAACAAAGCTTACAACCGATACATTTCTCCGGGTCCACCTGATTCTTTGTGTTAAAGAGATTGATGAATTCTCCTTTATCCTCTTTTGAGAATTTTTTCAGGACACATGGCCAACGAGTAATGATTACAGATGGTTCGTCCAGAGCCAGACATGTATCTAAGGTATCGTCTACTTCTTTCAGATTATTAGGATCGATCACATACACATGCTTCACACCAATAGCGCGAACCAGATCTTCAATCTTAATGGTAGTCGTTTCTTCTCCCTGCGCTGTATATCCGGTTCCTGGATTGTTCTGATGTCCAGTCATGCCTGTAATACGGTTATCCAAAATAATATTTACGGTATTGCTCTTGTTATAAACGGTATTGATCAGGGAGTTGATGCCTGTATGGAAGAAGGTGGAATCGCCTAATACGGTCACCACTCTGCGGTCCAGTCCCTGCGCCTGGAATGCTTTCTGCGCTCCATGTCCCAGACTGATGCTGGCTCCCATACATACGGTGGAATCCATTGCGCTGTATGGCTTTCCTGCTGCCAATGTATAGCAGCCAATATCTCCACTGATCATAATATCTTTTCGTTTTCCAAGGCGATAAAACAGACCTCTGTGAGGACAGCCGGCACAGAAGGTAGGCGCGCGTCCAATGAGCTTGCTTCTGTCAAACTCCATGACCTCATTCTTCTTACCAGTCACACAGGCACGAACTACATCTGGAGTCATCTCGCCATAAGCCGGGAAAAGATCTTTTCCAATACAGTTACAGCCCTGCTGTCTTACGAACTCTTCAATATATGGATCATTCTCCTCCAAAACATAAACCTGATCCACTTTGGAACAGAAATCTTGAATCAGTTTTGCCGGAAGGGGATTGGTAAAACCAAGTTTCAGATAGGAAGCCTCTTCTCCAAACACTTCCTTTGCATAGTAATAGCAAATACCAGAAGCAATCACACCAATTTTGGTATTGCCCATTTCTACTCTGTTAAATGGTGTAGTTTCACTGTATTCTGCCAGTTTCTTCATACGATCTTCCAGCTTCACGCGAAGATTTCTGGCGATTGCCGGCAGACAGACATATTTTCCAGGATTTTTCTCCCATGCCTTCGGTTCCACATCTTCCCGTTCCTGAAGTTCTACAATGGATTTTGAATGACAGACACGAGTGGTCATACGAATGATAAAGGGTGTATCAAATTCTTCCCCCAGTTTATATGCCGCTTTCACCATATCGATACATTCCTGACTATCTGAAGGCTCCATCATGGCAATCTTAGCTGCCTTGGCATAATTACGGTTATCCTGTTCGTTCTGGGAAGAATACATTCCTGGTTCATCCGCAGTAATGATAACATTTCCTCCATTTACTCCCATATAAGCCCAGGTAAACATAGGGTCCGCTGCTACATTCATACCTACATGCTTCATGGATACCATACTGCGCAGTCCTGCCACAGAAGCTCCAATTGCAGATTCCATAGCCACTTTTTCATTAGGCGCCCATTCTGCATAAATTTCTTTATATGTAGACAGATTTTCCAGAATTTCTGTACTTGGGGTTCCTGGGTATGCAGATGCATAGCGAACACCTGCTTCATATGCTCCTCTGGCGATAGCTTCATCGCCGGTCATTAACTTCTTCATAGGTTACCTCCTTGTAATCCTGCTAGTATCTCATTGTACCTCTTAACACCACAACATGTCAACGCATTTATGCGTTAAAGTGTAAAAAATCCTTTTCTTTTTATCTGAACAATATACGAGGGGGCGAAACCTCACCCCCTCGTACCTCTACAGCTGATATTTCTTATACATTTCTTCTACCAGTTTCTCATTCTACTCCAGCTCTGAAATCCGTTCCCTATCTCCTGTTTCCATCATCTTTTTGATCAATTTTAATAGTTTACTTCGCTCTTTTTGTTCGCCTTCTCGAATACCGGATTCTCTGCCCTTCTGCATTCCGTCTTCTATCAGCATTTGTCCTAATCTTGTCATCTCCATCGCCTTTACTTCTTCCAGTTCTGTCTGTTCCAAAAACTTATCTGCCATGGTATAAATCACGGTTTCAATCTTATTTAATTCTTCTTTGGTAACTTCTGTGCTTTTTCTAGTCAGGACATGTGCCTCTTTGATCCGCTCTTTCTGCGGCATCTCCCCACCCATCAACGGACACAACGTCAGTTGGAGCAGCTGGGACTTTGTCAGGCTTTTCCCTTCCTTTGCGAGTTCCTGCAGTTCTCGGATCAGAGTATCCGCGTTCTGATCCTGGCTTTTTTATTTTTTTACATGGAAAATTTCCCTGAACAGGGAATAAGATTAAGAACTGGACTTTTACATAGGACCTGCTCCTGACAGCAGGTGCCTGTAAGAACATTTTAACTCAGGTTTCCTGCAATAACAAGATATTTCGAGGGGGCATATACCCCCTCTTATTGTTTAAAATTTCATGGTATTTACACGTTGTTCTATATTCCGATTAAAATTTAATACTTCATGTACATACTCTTCATTCATGTAAGAAGAAGTAATAATAAAATCTGCAGATGCCTTATTGTTTGCCATTGGAATATCATAAACCTGAGCAATACGGAGCAGAGCCTTCACGTCTGGATCATGAGGCTGCGCTTCCAATGGATCCGAAAAGAATACTACAAGATCAATGCCGCCTTCCACAATCTTCGCCCCAATCTGCTGATCACCACCAAGAGGACCACTGTTATAACCCTTCACTGGAAGACCGGTATGTTCTGCAATCAATCTGGCTGTTGTTCCTGTCCCGCAAAGAAAATGTCTCTGAAGAATTTCCTTATTTTCTGCACACCACTGAATCAGTTCCTGTTTTTTTCCATCATGCGCAATCAATGCAATGCGTTTCTGCTTGCCGATGGTAAATGGAATGTATTCATTTTTCAAAATAAGTACCTCCTCTTTTATATTTTATTAGAAAACAATATTTTTTCCTATTACTCTATGACTATATCACGTATATCATGATAATTTCCAGTGTTTTTTATGTGAAATGTTGTAAAACAATCGTTAAATGAATATAAATTTATTCGTATACTGCAAAAAAGGTTCGGGTGATCTCTCCCAAACCTTTTTTTGATTCATATTCCGTATTTCTGCCCTCATCCTCTATCTAATTTCTTACATTCAGACGTACAAGGGCTCTGTGCAATTTCGCTTCTGCAAGCTGATATTCCTGATCGCTGAGTCCGGTTTTTGCAAGCTTTTCTTCTGCCCGCTTTTTCGCACGATCTGCACGATCCACGTCAATATCCTCTGCCCATTCCCAGGTAGTCGCCAGAAGACGGCATGTTCCGTCCATCATACTCAGCATTCCACCGATACAGGCAGCATCGCGTCTGGTTCCATCCTCCAGAACCACATGGGCTTCTCCCATGCCAAGAGCCGTACAGAAATTACAGTGACCTGCAAGGATTGCCAGATCTCCGGTAATGCTTCTGCACACCACTCTTTCCACTTCCCCCTGGAACAGCAAACCGTCCGGGGTTCCGATTCGTAACGGGAAGGTCCTCATAGACATCCTCCTTTACTGCTTCTTTGCTTTTTCAAATACATCATCAATCGTACCGGCAAACAAAAAGCAGCTCTCTGGAATCTCGTCACAGGAACCATCCAGAATCATCTTAAAGCCACGCAGGGTTTCCTTCAGCGGTACATACTGTCCTGCCATACCGGTAAACTGCTCTGCTACAGAAAAGCTCTGAGAGAGGAAACGCTGTACTTTACGCGCGCGGTTTACGGTCTGTTTATCTTCTTCAGACAATTCATCCATACCCATGATTGCAATGATATCCTGAAGTTCTTTGTAACGCTGCAACACTCTCTGTACTGCACGTGCGATTTCATAATGCTCCGTTCCCAGAACTTCCGGAGAAAGGATACGGCTGGTGGATTCCAACGGATCAACAGCCGGATAAATACCCTGACTGGCAATATCACGAGACAATACTGTGGTAGCATCCAGATGGGTAAAGGTAGTTGCCGGAGCCGGGTCAGTCAGGTCATCGGCAGGTACATAAACTGCCTGTACAGAGGTAATGGATCCTTTTCTTGTAGATGTGATACGCTCCTGCAGCGCACCCATCTCTGTTGCCAGCGTAGGCTGATAACCTACCGCAGACGGCATACGTCCAAGAAGTGCAGATACCTCTGAACCAGCCTGAGTAAAACGGAAAATATTATCAATAAACAGAAGCACATCCTGATTTTTTACATCACGGAAATATTCTGCCATGGTAAGTCCGGAAAGACCTACACGCATACGTGCTCCCGGCGGCTCATTCATCTGTCCATAAACCAGGGCAGTCTTATCAATAACACCGCTTTCTTTCATTTCATTATAAAGGTCATTTCCTTCACGGGTACGTTCACCAACACCGGTGAATACAGAAAGTCCGCCGTGAGCTGTAGCCACATTATGGATCAGTTCCATGATCAGAACGGTTTTACCAACTCCCGCTCCTCCAAACAGACCAATCTTACCACCCTTTGCATAAGGGCAGATCAGGTCAACAACCTTGATACCTGTTTCCAAGATTTCTGTAGCCGGCATCTGTTCCTCATATGCCGGCGCCGGGCGATGAATCGCCCAATGTTCCTTCGTATCCGGTGCAGGCATATTGTCTACCGGATCTCCCAGAAGATTAAATACACGTCCCAGACATTCTTCACCAACAGGAACGGTGATGGGGCTGCCTGTGTCCAGTGCTTTTGTTCCGCGAACCAGACCATCTGTAGAATTCATGGCAATACAGCGAACCGTATTATCTCCAATCTGCTGTGCCACTTCCGCGGTCAGTTTCACGCCATGATTATCAATTTCGATAGCGTTTAAAAGTGCAGGCAGCTCATCGTGGGCAAAACGGATGTCCAACACAGGACCTATGACCTGCACTACCTCGCCAGTGTGTTTTTCGCTCATTCCAAATCTCCTTATTTATGCGTCAAGACCATATTTTCGCCATAACAGCACCGGGAATCTCCCGATACCATCAGTCTTATCAGAGCCCTTCCGCGCCTCCAACGATCTCCGTGATCTCCTGCGTGATGCTGGCCTGCCGCGCCCGGTTATAATACAGATTTAACTGATCGATCATTTCCTCTGCATTGCTGGTTGCTGCTTCCATAGCGGTTCGTCTGGCTGCCAGTTCACTGGCAAGACCTTCACAAACACCACCATAAACCAGACCAGCAAGATATTCCGGTACAATGGCATCAAATACTTCAACACCATTTGGCTCATACAGAATCAGATCTTTTCTCCTGCTTTCCTCTTCCTCCTCTGCCAGATCAGCAAGAGGAAGCATGGAAAACACCTCCGGCTGCTGAGACAGCATAGAAACAAAAATCGTATAACACAATTCTATATGACCAAAGGTTCCTGCCTGAAACTCCCGGCAAAGAAGATTGGCAATTTCAAAGCAATCCGCCACAGATATTTCTGCGATCTCTGCAAATTCCTCTGTCAGACAGGGAATCTCTTTTCTGCGGAAATACTCCACTGCTTTTTTACCGATCGGAAGAACTACATAGTCCTTTCCTTTGCTGTCTTCCTCCAGACGTTTGAACAGGTTGGCATTATAGCCTCCAGCCAGGCCACGGTCACCGGCAATGACCACATAACAATATTTTTCGGAGTCCGCTTCTCTGGCATATACAGAACTGAAATCTGTATTTTCCCTTGCGATCTCTTTAAGAGCCTGGTGAAGCTCCTTAAAATACGGGCGGCAGGTTTCCGCCCGCTCTTTGGCTTTACGCAGTTTGGAGGATGCTACAAGCTCCATTGCCTTGGTAATCTGCATGGTACTTTGTACACTTTTGATCCGCAGTTTTACCGACTTCATGTTTGCAGCCATGATTACCCTCCCTTATCACTTTATTTTTCAGGTCTTGTATTCAAAAAGTTCTCTGTATAATCATTCAGGACTTTTTTAAGCTTTTCTTCCGTCTCTTCTTCCAGTTTTCCGGTTGTACGGATTTCCTGCATCACAGCTGCACCTTCTGCATCTGCATCCAGATGAGTAAAAAGACCTGCTTCATATGCTCTTACGTCCTCTACTTCTACTCTGGAAAGGATACCTTTGGTAACCGCATACAAAATTGCCACCTGTTTTTCAACAGGAACCGGCGCATTCTGATTCTGTTTCAGCACCTCCACAATACGTTCGCCCTGTGCAAGACGAGCTTTGGTATCTGCATCTAGGTCTGAACCAAACTGAGCAAAACTCTGTAACTCACGATACTGAGAGTAAATCAGTTTTAACGTACCTGCTACCTTTTTCATCGCCTTGATCTGTGCATTTCCACCAACTCTGGATACTGAGATACCTGGGTTTACCGCTGGCATTACGCCAGAGTGGAACAACTCTGTTTCCAGGAAGATCTGTCCGTCTGTAATAGAAATTACATTCGTTGGAATATATGCAGAAACGTCTCCTGCCTGAGTTTCAATGACAGGCAGCGCTGTCAGCGAACCTCCTCCATGAGCGTCATCCAATTTAGCTGCACGCTCAAGCAATCTGGAATGGAGATAGAAAACGTCTCCCGGGTATGCCTCACGTCCAGGTGGACGACGAATCAGCAGAGAAAGTGCACGGTAAGCAACCGCATGCTTACTTAAATCATCATAAACGATTAATACGTGTTTCCCGTTATACATAAAGTATTCACCCATTGCACAGCCGGTATACGGTGCAATGTACTGCAGCGGGCTTGCTTCAGAAGCAGTTGCCGCCACAACAATGGAATAATCCATTGCGCCATTTTTCGTAAGAGTTTCCACCAGAGAAGCAACTGTAGAACGTTTCTGTCCGATGGCCACATAAATACAAATTACATCTTTGCCCTTCTGGTTGATAATGGTATCCACCGCAAGGGCTGTTTTACCAGTCTGACGGTCTCCGATAATCAGCTCTCGCTGGCCCCTTCCAATGGGAACCATAGAGTCGATTGCCTTGATTCCGGTCTGCAAAGGTTCATTTACGGAACGACGTTCACAGATACCGGGAGCCGGACTTTCGATTGCCCGGTATTCCTCTGTCACAATAGGACCAGCTCCGTCAATGGGCTGTCCCAGAGCATTTACCACTCGTCCGATCATTGCTTCGCCAACCGGTACGGAAACTACCTTACCGGTACGCTTTACAGTCTGGCCTTCACCGATTCCTTCATCAGAGCCAAACAGAACGATGGACACACTGTTTTCCTCCAGGTTCTGAGCCATACCAAAACTGCCGTCTTCAAATTCCAGCAGTTCTCCAGCCATACAGTTTACCAGGCCGCTGGCTCTGGCAATTCCATCACCTACCATTAAAATGGTTCCGGTTTCGTCCTGCTGAATGGCATTTTCGTAATATTTGATCTGGCTTCGGATGACCTTGGATATTTCTTCAGGTTTTAATTGCATGTTTCCATACCATCCTTTAAACAATAATTTCGTTAAGTTTTCTGGAAATTCCTGCCAAACGGCCCTTCACAGTACCGTCAAGCTGTTTTCCTTCCAATTCCACGCGCAGACCTGCCAATACGGACGGATCTCTCTTCTGAACAAGAGAAACTTTTTTTCCGCTGATGGCTTCCAGCTTCGCTTTCAGAGCGTTCATCTGCTCCTCGCTTAATGCAACGGCACTTGTCACCACTGCTTCAGCAATATGATGGTCCACGTTATAGCGCCTTCTGAATTCTTCACAGCATCCTGCATACTCCTGCAGTATATTACGTTCACATAGGAGCTTCAAAAAATTCACCAGATATTTCTGGGCTTCTTTTCCAAAAGCTTCCTCGATCAACTTTGTCCTCTCTCCCTTAGGAATGGACGGCTCACTTAAAAGTCTCACATAATCTGGATTGTCCCAAAACAAAGTGCGGACTTCTTCCATCTGTTCCAAAATGGTTTCTGTGAGTTTTTCTTCTACTGCAAGATCATATAGGCTGCCGCCATATATTCTGGCAGTCTGGGTCATGATGCCTCACCTACATTCGCAATAAATTCGTCAATCAGTTTCGCATGATCCTCTTCGCTGATCTCACGCTCGATCACCTTACCTGCAATTTCCATTGCCATGCCGCCGATTTCATCCTTGATCTCATTAACAGCCTTACGTTTTTCCTGAGCAATATCATTTTCTGCTTTTGCCTTGATAGACGCTGCCTGATTCGATGCTTCTTTCAGTATCTCTTCACTTTGAAGAGCTGCTGTTTTCTGTGCAGAGGTAAGAATCTCGTTTGCTTTATTCTTCGCTTCCAGCATGTTCTGCTCGTACTCTGCCTTCATAGCCTGTGCTTCTTCCTTTGCTTTTACCGCATCCTGGATTTCCGCATCTGCCATTGCTTTTCTTTTTTCCAGCATCTGGTTGATTGGCTTAAACAAAAAGCGTTTGATAAGATAGACCTGGAGAAAAAGGTTGCAAATCTGCGCAATGAAAGTCCATGGCACAATACCAACTAACTCCTGTACCTCCATGATCGTAACCTCCTATTTCTTCTTTTTTCTCTCATTAAGACAGGAAGTTCATGAACATTCCAGGTGCTACGAAAATCAGAAGCAGACCAGTTACAAAACCATAAATACCAGTGGTCTCTGCAATGGCACAACCGAGAAGCATGGTAGAAGTAACGTCACCTTTGCATTCCGGCTGACGTCCAATTGCTTCCAGAGCCTTCGCTACTGCATTACCTTCACCAATACCAGGTCCGATACCTGCGATCAACGCACATCCTGCACCAATTGCACATCCTGCTAAAGCGATACCTTTTGCTAATAACTGAAAATCCATAATCAATTCCTCCTGTTATTTTTTATTTTTTATTTTCTTATGTTTTTTCGTTTTGCTGAATATCAGCCCTCCTCTGCTGCATTGGCAATATACATTACTGTCAGCATGGAGAAAATAAATGCCTGCATAAATCCGGAGAACCAGTCAAAATATACAGACAGGACTGCAGGGATACCCACATCCAGAATCGGTATTTTTGCCAGAATATCTCCTACCAGTCCGGGAATCAATCCCAGAAGTGCCGAACTTGCCAAAGCCAGCGCACCATAGATCAGTCCGTTGATGACCACACCGGAAAGGATATTTCCAAAGTGACGGCATGCCATACTGATTGGGGTTGCCAGCTCTGAGAGCACATTGAATGGCGTCATGATCGCGATTGGGGTTGTAAAGCCCTTCAAATAACCGCCAAATCCACTGGTTTTAATCTTCTGGCTGGTGATCATGATAAATACTACGATCGCCCAGGCGGCCTCTGTGGAAAGATCTGCGGTCGGACTTCGAAGTCCCAAAAGGCTGATCAGATTGGATACCACACTTGTGATAAACAATGCCGCCACAAAGGGAATGAAATATCGGAATTTTTCTCCCATATTTCCAATGACAAATTTGTTCGCTGTCTCTACCAGAAACTCTGCAACAGCCTGGCGCTTAGAGATATTTTCCACCTTCAGATCATGAGTAAGCCAGATACATAGACCTGTGATCAAGATCATAACCAGCCAGCTCACCACCATAGTCTCACTGATCTGTATCTTTCCAAGAACTGGAAAGTCAATGGGAATGGTAAAAAACACCTTCGCTCCCGAAATGTCTAACTCCATGTACGTTTCCACCTCCTGTCATTTTAAATTTGGGTTGCTGCAGTCAGCACCCAGTTTTTATATATCAGTTCCGCTTGGTAATACCCAATATCTTAATAAAGGTTCCCGGGAAAAGAAGCGGTACAATTCCTGCTACAAAATGAAAACACGGCGCTGCGATTGCTGCAACGATCCATAGTGTCTGCATCAGCATACGCTGAGAATAGCTTGCCTTCATTCTCGCTCTGGCGTCCTGTTCATCCATGCCGGAAGCAATTTTCTGTACAGTAAGTCCCATGAGAAAAAAATTCAGCACTGCAACCAGCCCTCCGCCGATGCCGCCCAGGATCACGGTGTAATCAAAGGGAACCTTTTCCGGCATACCCATATGAAGGGCCAGAAACACCAGGCACATCAGCACCACACCCACAGCAGTGGCTATGGCAATCCTTTTTGTTTCTTTTTTTACTGCCGGCTGAATGTCGCTAAAAAAACTGCTCATATTCCTTCCTTTCTTCCTGTCGTTTGTTAGAAGTGTCTGTTAAAAGAAATTGGGGTTTTCTTCTCTTTTTTCTTTTCCTTTTTGGTTACTGACAGGTAGAATTTGTAAGCCACCATACCAGAACCTCCCATTCCAAAAAAGAAACCAGGAATATAGACCCAACCACCGATTCCCCAACGGGAAGACAGCCACCAGCAAATAGCAAGGCAAAGAAGGGTCGGGGTAATAAAAGAAAGCCCGAACTGGCTGAGCATGGTAATGTTTTTAATCAGGTTACTCCAGCCTTTCATTCTCTTCTCCTTTCTAGTATGCTGAATCACTGTTTCTTTTTCACTTCAGATAGGTAAATTCTATCATAGCGTAAAAAAAAGCACAATATGTTTGTGCAAAATGATTAAAATTTATTTTAGCTTGCCAAATTTTTTTTGTATTTTGCAACAGACATTCATTTTCAAATTGTATCATGCTTCCAAAACAAAGTCTTTATACATTTTTTCCTGTTTGTACAATTTTTATAAAACGAAAAAAGAAACAGATACTGCCGACATATCACTGTTCTCTGTCTGCAGCATCTGCCTCCTTCCTGAAAAGATGCATTATTTCTGATTATTATATATGTAATTGCTGTATTCTGGATTCTCCAGATTTTCAATATTGATCCATGCCGGTTCCAGCATTACCGCCTTGGTGATCTCTACCTTTGCTTTTTTGGGAGCAGTAGCCTTAAGAGCCGTCCAGATGGTATTGTGCCCCATAGCATAAGGATCCTGAGAAACCAAGCCGATCTCTTCACCATCCTGAATGGCTTCTATCTGTCGTGTAGTTGCATCTACGCCAATCATAGCAATTTTTCTGGTTTCATCCTTTTCCATATCCAGATACATTTCCGCTACATCTGCATTGGTGCAGAATATACCATCCAATACCGGATTCTTCTCTAACACCTGCTGCATAGCCGCTTCCATATCTTCTACCTGATCCTGGAAAACCACGTCTACCACTTCAATATCAGAATAGTTAGCGATATTATTTAAGAATCCGTCTACTCTGTCTCTGACGCTCTGAGTCTTCTCTTGAGCTGAGAATACCGCAACTTTTCCCATTTTACCAAGAGCGCTTCCCAACTGATAAGCAGCCATCTGTCCTACCATCTGGTTGTCTGTCCCTCGATATGCCCGGATCAGCTTGCGCTCATTTACATTGGAGTCAAAAACAACTACCGGTATTCCATTTTCTTTTGCAGTTTCCAACTGTGCCTGACAGGAATCCACATCTCCCGCTGAAAGGCAAAGTACATCTGGATTCTCTGCAATTACAGCATCCAGTATATTAATCTGGGTCTCCACATCCTGTTCATCATCCGGTCCCTCAAAAGTCATGGTGACCTGCTCATCCTTCTTAAACCTATAAGCAACATTCACTTCCTGAATAGCAGCCTCCATACCCTTCCTGAGAGTTGTCCAGAACTCTCCCTTGGTATTTTTACTTACCACTGCCACTCTGGCGCCTGCCTGAATGGGAATCGTAGTATCAATCTCTGTGGAAACCGTTTCCTCCTGCGCTTCCATCTCTGCAGTGTTCTCCGTTTTTTCTTCCTGAACCTCTGCGATCAATGGCTGAATCGCCTTTTCTACCTCTTCTCTGCCACATCCCGACAACAAGGATGCCGCTGTCAGAATCCCGACAACTGTCAATGCAGCTTTTTTCATTTCTGATTCTCCTTTTTCTACTCTTCGCCTGAAACTTCTTATTTTCAATAACGTCCCTGTTTTCAGATATCTCCGTTTTTCACATAGATTTTACAATGTCAATACTATTTTTAACATTATACACTTTTTCTGCTCCGCGTCTATAGATTTCATAGTTTTTTCATTTTTTTCATGATTAATCCCAAATATCCCACTGTTTTCCTATCTCATATATTGTGGAAAATGACAATGGGCCAAGAAAAACGCCCCATACACCATAAAGAAAAATTCCAATGTAAACAGACGCCAGAACCATTATAGGAGAAATTCCCAGTTTGTCTCCCAACAGCCTGGGTTCCAGAAATTCCCGCAAAAAACTGGTGATCAGATCCAGAAGTATACATCCAAGCGCCAGGCCCACTTTTCCCTGAATCAGAAATACCACGGCAGCCGGGTACAAAAAGGCTCCTGTTCCAATTAAGGGAATAGCGTCCATCACCCCAATTCCCACGCCAAGAATAAGAAAGTAAGGACTTTTCATCAGCCAGAATCCCGTTGCACATACAGCGGACACTGCCGCGATAATAATCACCTGCGCCTTTAAATACATGACCATAGTTCTTTTCAGACGCCGGACAACCCGCCTTGTGCCCACCAGCCAGGAATAATCCCAGATTTTTTTCCGCAGCTGTTCCATATCTCCCATAATCAGCACTGTTGAAATAAAAACCACCACCACACTGGAAAGGAAAAATAACGCATTCTTTGCAAAGCACCAGACAGCGGTCATACCATCCATCCCCCATCTGAGCATCAGCTGTTCCCGAAGTCCTTCCATCTGATCCAGGACAAAATCCCGGCTATGAGATGCCTGAATCCCAAGAGTTCCTTCCAGGAATTTACAAAACTGCTCCAACAGGCGCTCTGCCTGCTCCAAAAATACAGGTATATGAGTGAGCGCTGTCTTCATCTGCTGGATTCCTTCCATAATTCCAAGAGAAAAAAGACCTCCCACTCCCAGCAAAAAAAGAGCCAGAAGAAGGGAGCCCCCTATAGTTCGTTTTATCTTTGTATATTTTTCCAGCTTAACTGCCTTGGGATAAATCCAGACTGCCAGAATCCAGGCCACCAAAAAAGGCAGGATTACCGGAAGAAAATACCGGTATCCTATATAAACACCTGCAAAAATTCCTATAATCGCTGCTCTTCTTTTCCATTCCATATGCCATACTTCTCACTATATTTTTCTATTTACAGCTTTGGCTGTATAGAAATAGTATGGAGTATTTTTTTGGAATTTATTCTGTTTTTTCTAAAATAAATCCCTGAAAGGCAGGGCCCTTAGGTACAATCTGAGAATGCATGTGTCTGCCAGTCTTAGGATGACGAAAATCAAGTTCACAGGAACAAAGCCCCAATGGAACCTTCCATTTATTTTCAGGATAATATTTTCGATCTCCCACCAAAGGCATACCCGCGTGAGCCATCTGTACCCGAATCTGATGATGTCTCCCTGTTTCCAGGATAATCTCTGTCAAATACCGTTTTTCTTCTCCGGTATCCTGCTCTTGAAGGATTTGATAATGAAGTCTGGCTTTTTTACTTCCAGGAGTTCCCTTGGTTACCACAGAGGACATATTGGTCCGCCCATCCCGTTTCAAAAAATCCACAAGGGTTTCCTGGTCTTTTTCTGTTCTTTGATCTGTCACAGCCAGATATTTCTTTCCCATGCTCCCTTCTGCTATCTGGCGGCTTAATTCCTGCGCCGCCTTCGGTGTCTTGGCAAACACCAGGATTCCTTCCACCGGCTGGTCTAAACGGTGAATGATCCCAAGATAGGGAAGGCTGTTCTCTGCTTTTTCTGCCAGATAATTCTTCAAAAGACTTTCCAGATCCATGGTTCCAAATCTGGCATTCTGCACAGCAAGTCCCGATGGCTTATGGCATACCAGCAAGGTTTCATCTTCGTATACCAGCATATCTTCTATTCTGTAATTCTGCATAAAAAAATCTCTCCTTTATGTGGAGAGTATACCGCAAAACTTCTCCTGTGACAAGAAAGCATTCTGAATGAAAGCTCACAGGAAGACGGCCATCATTTTTTACTTATTTTCAAAAATGATGACCGTCTTAAAATTCTTCGTTATTCAATTTTTTTCCTCTTCTTGTTCTTTTTTATACTTTATCGAGTTACTTGTTTTTTAATCTGGATTTTCCTTTCTTAACTAACTCAGGTTTTATCTTTTAAGTTAATTGAAATTTCATCCTTATTAATGTTGAAGTTTCTCTCTATTCAATTTTTCTATTTTGTATTTTATATATACATATCTTTTGTTCTTTCCTGCTCATAAACGATATGATTTTTTATCATTCGGTTTACTTAGAAAGTTTATAGAATTTGAATTATAATTTCACGGATTATAATTCCTTCTCATTTATAAAGAAATAACGGATATACTTATTCATCAGGATATATAAACAAATCTAAATTTCACTTTGTAAATTTAAAACTGCCTATGAGGAAAAATGTCTTTTTGTTTTGAAGAGATAATTTTCAATTATTGACGGTAATTGATGTTTATTCTTCTCATTATGATCGACATTGGATGAAATAAGTTCTTTGTTTATTTCTTTTTCTTAATATCTTTTGTAAGAAGATATTCTTCTGATGCAAGACTTCAATTCATACACTAAAATTTCTTATATGGATTTCAAAATATCTTCCTAATCTGTCCTCAAACTTCTCTGGAACTCTTCTTCCTGACGAAATTCTGAGATAGGAAGTTATATTCTTTTTATCAATGTTTCTTTACACATGGATAAAAATTCTTGTATCAGGTTCGTGATAGTTATTCAATATGAGGAATCAGCTCTATATACCTTGGATACGATGACATCCTTTCTGTTTCTACTTGAATCCGAAATCTGAGGAATGATAATTGCTTCTATTTTTATGTATCAGGTCTTTCTTGCAGGAAATGCGATTCCTATCACTATCTCATATTGATGATGTTCTGTTATGTTCCCAATGGATTCACCTTGCCCTTTCTTCTTTATTTCATCCTTTTCATTGTAACATTTATACTATGAATTGAATGAGTTTCTTTCGTTTTCTTTTGATGTGATTATAATACCACCCCGTTTCATATTTGTCAACACTTTTCTACATTATTTTGCAAATAAATTATTTTTATCCTCATTTATTTGTTTTTAAACTGTTATTTATTCTAATTTTTCTTTATTTTCTGTTAATTTATATAATAATAAATAAACAGAAAACCGCTGCCAGATACAGCAAATCTACTGGCAACGGTTTCCATATCTGTCCTTCCCTCTGCCGGGAAAGGAACTTTTTATTTTCTGTTGTAATTGATCAGGCAGCCTTTTAAGATGATTTCTCTTTCATCATCTGTAAGTTCTCCAAGTGTTACCTGGAATGGATCCAGCTTACCTTCTTTCACCACATAACCGATGATTGTTTCTGCCTTTTCTTCCACTGCTTTTCGGATTTCCGGGAAGAACAGGTAATCTCCATTGGCAAAAGGAAGCTCTCTAGATGGAATCAGGAAGGGAAGCATTCCCCAGTTGATCAGATTGGAACGATATCTCTTGGTTGCATATTCATTGGCAATATTGGCCCAGCCGCCCAGTACCTTCTGGCAGGATGCTGCCTGCTCACGGGCAGAACCATCTCCTGGTTTTACTGCAAAAATGGTACTTCCTATTCCCAGGTTTCCTTCTCCTGCTCCTGGGAAAACGGTATGTATTGTATCCATCACCGGTACAAGTTCCGGCAAAGCTTCCAGAGGACAATTTCCTTCCTGAATAGCCTGCTGTGCTTTCTGCACTTCCTTGGCACGACCCACATATGCTGGGTCCTTTCTGGAAAGAGTAAACTCGGCAAGTCCCAGAGGATTGGAACGATAGGAAGAGGTTTCTCCTGATGGAATCAGCTCATCTGTTGTAGTTACCGGATCATGAATCTCAGAAACCACTTTCAGAACCAAATTCTCAGCAAGGGGAGCCATCTTCGGCCAGTCTTTGATATTCGGGCCAAACTGAATCTCCACAGAGGGATCTGCCACACCCTTACTGTCAAATACACGGTTATTGTAAATAGTCTTATCAAAGAAATATTTCTGATTCGTATAGGTTCCGGTATATTCCTCTGCAGAAGTCAGGAAGCCCTTGTTTGCTGCAGTTGCCGCAATGGAACGGGCATCCATAAGAGCCACGGAAGAAATCTGTCCGTTCTGAATCTTAGAACCTTCACGGTTCGGGAAGTTTCTGGTTGTATGACGAATACTGAAGGCATTATTTGCCGGCGTATCTCCGGCGCCAAAGCAGGGACCGCAGAACGCTGTCTTCACAACTGCTCCTGTTGCGAGAAGTTCTGCCAGAACACCGTTTTTCGCCAGTTCCATATAAATCGGCGTACTTGCCGGATATACACTTAAAGTAAAGGCATCTGCGCCAATACTTGCGCCTTTTAAAATATCCGCTGCTGCACAGATGTTTTCAAAACCACCGCCGGCACATCCGGCAATGATTCCCTGATCCACATAAAGTTTTCCATTTACGATTTTATCCCTTAAAGTAAAGGGAATCTTTCCGTCCAGACTCACCTGAGCCTTTTTCTCTACGTCTGCCAGAATATCATCCAGATTTGCATTCAGTTCGTCGATGGTATAAGTATTGCTTGGATGGAAAGGCATAGCGATCATCGGTTTGATCTCTTCCAGATCAATTTCCACACAGCCGTCATAGTATGCCACTTCTCCTGGCTTTAACTCCTTATATTCTTCACTTCTGCCATGGATTTCATAGAATTCCTCAATGGTTTCGTCGGTCTGCCAGATAGAAGAAAGACAGGTAGTCTCCGTTGTCATAACATCCACACCGATTCGGAAATCAGCGCTTAAATTCGCCACACCTGGTCCTACAAATTCCATTACCTTGTTCTTCACATAACCATTGGCAAATACTTTTCCAATGATCGCCAGAGCAACGTCCTGAGGGCCAACTCCCGGACGAGGGGTTCCCTTCAGGTAAATCGCCACAACACCAGGCATATTAATATCATAGGTCTGGGAAAGAAGCTGTTTTACAAGTTCCGGACCCCCTTCTCCCATTGCCATGGTTCCAAGAGCGCCGTATCGAGTGTGACTGTCAGAACCAAGGATCATTTTTCCGCCGCCTGCCAGCATCTCACGGGCAAATTGATGAATCACTGCCTGATGAGGAGGAACGTAGACACCGCCGTATTTCTTAGCGCAGGTCAGACCAAACATGTGGTCATCCTCGTTAATGGTTCCACCTACTGCACAAAGAGAGTTATGACAGTTGGTCAGCACATAGGGAACCGGGAATTTTTCCAGGCCGGATGCGCGGGCTGTCTGAATAATTCCTACGAATGTAATATCGTGAGAAGTCAATTTATCAAATTTAATCTGAAGCTTTTCCATATTTCCGGAAGTATTATGTGATTCCAGAATTCCATAAGCTATGGTGTTTTTGGCTGCTGTTTCTTTGGATACCGGCAAAGAAGCCTTCGTTTCTTCCACAATTTCACGGCCATTTACCAGATATACACCGCCATCGTATAATTTCATGTGTTCTCCTCCATTTCCAGGCGATTTTTTGTAGTTTATTATAGTTTATTTCAAAAAAATAATCAATGAATTTTTGCTTTCTTTACTTCCGGGAAAAAATCCGCTATACTGAAAAATATTATTTTGGACTTTTACAGGAGGTTTTTATGTTTCGTTTATGGGGAAAAATATGGAAAGACAATCATTTGCTTCGGGATACCGTTGTCTGTGATGATCGGGAAGATACCAGAACACACAAGATTTTCCAGGGTCTGGAAAAAATCTGTTATGAGCTGGATCTTGGGATTCCCATATGGCTGGATTCCACAATCTCTGATTTTAAACGCCACGATAAGGCAAGATTTTACCAGGACAATTTTATGGAATCCATCGATTTCGATTACCTGGAGATTCAGGTCATCGAGGAAGATTAAGAAAGCAGTCGGTACATTCCGACTGCTTTCTTGTTGTTTCTTTTTATAATCTCTTCAATAATTCTTCTCTTTCTTTTTCAAAACCTGGTTTTCCAAGAAGAGCAAACATATTCTTCTTATAGCTTTCTACACCTGGCTGATTAAACGGATTTACACCAAGAAGGTAGCCGCTTACACCACATGCAAACTCGAAGAAATAGAACAGCTGTCCCAGATAAAACTCATTCTGTTCCGGAATATCCACTCTCAGATTAGGAACCTGTCCATCTGTATGAGCGAGAATTGTTCCGTTCATAGCGCTCTTATTTACAAAATCCACGGTCTTTCCTGCCAGATAGTTTAATCCGTCAAGATCTACGGCTTCTTCACCGATTACAAGCTCTGCACCGGATTTTTCCACATTCATAACCGTTTCAAACATGATTCTGTTTCCATCCTGGATAAACTGTCCCATGGAGTGCAGATCTGTGGTCAGGTCTACTGCTGCAGGGAAAATACCCTTCTGATCCTTGCCTTCGCTCTCACCGTAGAGCTGTTTCCACCATTCATTCATGTAATGAAGGCTTGGCTCATAGTTTGCAAGGATTTCCACCGTTTTTCCTTTTCTTAACAGGATATTACGGATTGCTGCGTATTTCATGGCATCATTGTCTTCAAACTTGTTGTTTAATGCAATGTCACGTCCGGAAGCAGCACCTTCCATTAACTTGTCAATATCTGCGCCGCTGACTGCAATTGGAAGAAGACCAACCGCTGTTAATACGGAGAAACGTCCGCCTACATCATCCGGTACAACAAATTCTTCGTATCCTTCCTCATCTGCAACCTTCTTTAAAGCGCCTCTTGCCTTGTCTGTAGTTGCGTAAATTCTCTTGGCAGCTTCTTCCTTGCCATATTTTTTCTCCAGCATTTCTTTAAATACGCGGAATGCAATGGCTGGCTCTGTGGTGGTACCGGATTTGGAGATCATATTAATGGAGAAATCTCTGTCTCCGATCACATCAATCAGGCCTTTGATGTAGCTGCTGCTGATGCTGTTTCCTACAAAGTAAATTTCCGGTGTTTTACGGATTTCTTTGGAAACATTATTATAAAAACCATGTCTTAAAAATTCAATTGCTGCTCTTGCACCAAGGTAGGAGCCTCCAATTCCAATTACAAGCAGTACTTCGGAATCTTCCTGAATCTTCTTCGCTGCCGCCTTGATCCGTGAGAATTCTTCCTTATCATAATCTACTGGAAGATCAATCCAGCCAAGGAAATCATTTCCTGCACCTGTTTTGGAAACCAGTGTTTCTTTTGCGGCTTCTGCCAGAACCTTCATAGATTCTACTTCGTGTTCTGCAACAAAGCAGCCTGCCTTTGAATAATCAAATGTAACTTTGCTCATGGCTCTCTCTCCTTTTTTATAATTCATATAAAGCAAGTATACCAAAAATATCCTTATTCTACAAGTCATTCCCTGCGAATCCTGCAAAAAGAAAGTGGAAGCCACAAAACTTCCACTTTCTTTCCCTTTAATTCATGAACTCCCGGATGATTTCTCTCATAATTTCTTCTTCCTCCGGAGTGAGCATTTTGCTGAAATGACTGCCTGTAGCAGCCGTCTGGCGGATGCTGGCTGTAATCTGTTCCACCATTTTCTCCTGAAAAAGAGGATCCGTTCTTTTTTTGTCTGGAATTTCCTGAGACCATACACATGCTTTTTCCACATAATCTGCAAGGGAACCCATAATCAGATCGTCCTTGTAGGTGGTGTCCAGCGCCTGTCTCAAAAGCAACAGTGCAATGGGGACTGCCGTTCCCAGATACAGATAAGAAAGGGGAAGTCCCTTAAAATCCGGAAGCCTGCTGCCAAGGAACAAAGCGATTCCCAGCATACAGGTACAGAAAAGAGCCGGATACCACACCATCTGATTCATTCTGTGCAGCAGCTTATCCCGTGTCTTCCATAATCCCAGCCATTTTTCCTTCAGGTTTATCATATCCCCTGTATTTTTGATCATTCTTCTGTAGGTAAGGTGCACAGCTAGCATTCCGATTGCTCCCACCGCCCCAAGGGCTGCCATGCAGTAGAGCAAAATGTGCAGGTTCATAACTTGTTCCAGCATAATACCCTCCTTCAACATGATAAAGGTATTATACCGCTGTCCCGGGAAACAGGGAACAAAAATCGTTCGTCAAATTCCTTCAGAAAATTACATTTGCTGCAGGGCATTGACAACTTCATCAAATTTCATAAAATGAGAAGCCTTCACCAGAATCGTATCTCCCTCTTTTACATAGCTTTCCAGATGGGATAACAGACTTTCCCGATCAGGTTCATAGATCACAGAAAGAGCCGGATTTTCCTCCTGCGCCTTCTCTGCCATATGTTTACAGAGGCTGCCCACGCAAATGCATACTTCTATGTCACATATTCCTGCATGAACCCCCACCTCTTCGTGAAGAGAAACCTCGTTTTCTCCCAATTCTCCCATATCTCCCAAAATAGCCACGCGACGGCCCTTTCCATCCTGCAGCACACTTAGGGATGCTTTCATGGACATGGGATTTGCATTGTAACAGTCATCTACAATCAGAAATTTTTCTGTTTCAATCATCTTAAATCTGCCGCTGATCGTCTCCAGACTTTCGATACCCTGTTTGATCTCCTGATTCGTAAGACCGTAAATATGTCCTACTGCTGCGGCTGCAACGGCATTGGCAATCATATGTCGTCCCGGCACAGGCACAAATACCGGAAAATCTGTTCCATTTAAGTGAATACGGCAGGAAGAACCTTTTAAACCGTCGCTTATGATCTCATCTGCGTACACTTGATTGTTCTGACCCAGGCCAAAGAAAATCGGTTGGATTCCCTGATATTCCTTCACAGTAGACAGTTTATCGTCATCCCCGTTTAAAACAATATGTCCCTTTTCTTTCAGATAGCGGAAGATTTCTGTTTTTGCCTTTAAGACGCCGTCCCGATCACCCAGATTTTCCAGATGGCAGGTACCGATATTGGTAATGACACAGGTATCTGGTCTTGCAATTTTGGAAAGACGGGTCATTTCTCCGAAGTCACTGATTCCCATTTCCAGAACTGCGATTTCATCCTCATCCCGAAGGCGAAATACGGTGAGGGGAAGTCCCAGTTCATTATTAAAATTCCCCTGGGTTTTCAGGGTGCGGTATTTTTCCTTTAATACAGATGCGATCACTTCTTTTGTACTGGTTTTTCCCACACTTCCTGTAATTCCCACCACTGGAATCTGAAGCTGATCCAGATAATATTCCGCGATTTCCTTGACAGCCTGAAGTGTGGATTCCACAAGAATATATGGAAAATCCACATTTTCCAGTGTCTGCTCTGACAAGGTAGCAAGAGCGCCTTTTTCCATGACATCTGGAATAAACTTATGGGCATCCACCCGTTCTCCCACAATAGGGACAAAAAGTCCCCCTTCTTCTACCTGGCGGCTGTCTGTGGTAATGGACGTAACCTCCTGGTACATGGCATCTGCATTTCCAAAGTACACACCATGGCATGCCTGCGCAATATGTTCTAATGTGAGATTTTTCATTTTTATATCCATTCCTTTCGCTTCGCTCAGGCACAAAACGTTATGA